>Ga0079305_1000105_pt1 | contig 191263 bp, 174 predicted proteins | sample LMS_cellobiose_e_FD_79183 | JGI IMG/M metagenome (GOLD analysis project Ga0079305, IMG submission 79183) | Rumen-fistulated moose microbial communities from Alaska, USA - LMS_cellobiose_enrichment | ecosystem: Host-associated > Mammals > Digestive system > Stomach > Rumen fluid ... | reverse complement strand
TTTGTATGAGATATTTCTTATATATAGCATTAACTCTGTGCTTGGCTACATCTTGTTTCCCTACTGAATGGTTCGAGCCGAGGTTTGAAGAGAATGGCGAGTATCATAATCTGGAGATTCCAGCAGAAGGTAATAGATATAATGTGCCGTTCAAGTTTTTGTTCCACACGACAAAAACATCAAGGCCGATGAGAACCCATCAAATCAGAGGCCGTCATATCATAGATGGTATACCGGGTGAGATATACGATGTTACTGCAAATGGAAGTCCTATTAGATGGGATTGGGATTGGACGTCTGAAAGAACTCCTGGAATCGAGAATGCAGTCCTCCATATTTATATTCCAGCAAATGAATCCTCAATGGCTAGAACCATTTCTACTCAAATCAGTATTGATAGCATAGCTAATAGTTCCTTTCGAATTCAGGACGATGATGAGCATAATTGGGGTGAATGGAATACGGTCCTTGATGGAATCCAGGCTGGCCGGTAGTAATACCGCGATATATTCCAGTTTATCGGTGTAGAACATCAATGAATCGCTGGATTCCCAGCAGCCCCGCCAGGAAGCGGAGGTTCGAGATTTGGAGTATTTGTCCTCTTTTTGTTTATGTCGGAATAAATAGTATCTTTATGTCGGAATAAATGTCGGGATAACTGACGGAATTCGGTTGGAGTTGCGTGCGTTACCCGCTTCATATAGCGCGTGAGGGCAGGCTGGGAGGAGAAATGCATTGCGTCCACAATGTCAGTGAGCGTAAGACGCTGGTCCGATAGGAGTTTCTGGAGTTCGTGGGCGGCATAACTGTCAATCCAGTCGCCTGCAGGACGGCCGGTGATGGACTTGCTGATCTCTGAGAGATATTTTGGGGCAAGGCCCAGTTCACGTGCATACCAGGCCACTTCCCGCTGCTCCCGGCAGTGCTCCTGAACAGACATCAGGAATCGCAGGAAATGGCGGGAGGTGATGTCTTCAATCTCTGCCTTCTCGATTTCCCGGGAATAGATATTCCACATATCATAGAGGAGAATGGCCAGCAGCGAGCCGACAATCTCCTCTCCGAAAAGGGTTCTCGGAGCGCGTATCCTCTGAAAGAACTGCTTGAAATCCGTACCGATAATCTCCAGCTCATCCGGGTCAAGACGGAACACCGGATGTTCTTTGATGTACATATAGCCTTTGGTCGCCCAAATCATTTCGGGATTATGCCTGCCCAGGAAAGGATTTGAGATCATAAGCAGGTCTGCATCGAAATCTTCAGAGTACGAGATGTCCGCAAATTCGGTTGTCATTTGCCAGATAAGGAAGTCTCCCGCCGTGACCTCAAACAGTTTGTAGCCACAGAAAAAAGACATCTTCCCACCCTTGCAAAGTAGATGGATGTGGTAGTCCTTGTGAAAAGCATCCGGACGGACGAAATCGGTAATGGTATTATAAATCAGATAGTCGTGCATCTTTTCTGGAGATTCTACAAGGCAAATATACGCATTTCCCCGCAAAACGGAAAAATAGGTAAATCATTCCGCATTTGGGGTAATGCCCGGGTACTTGGAACCCCTTACCTTTGCGCCAGAAACAAAAACTCCTGAAATCAATCAAAACACAACCCTTCCCATGAACCAGACAACCATCACACTCAACAACGGCGTCGTCATTCCGCAGTTCGGACTCGGCGTCTATTCCATCCCCGCAGGCGAGACTACTTACAACAGCGTTCTCGCTGCACTCAAGGCCGGATACCGGCACATCGATACCGCGCACGCTTACCAGAACGAGCGCAGCGTAGGCCAGGCTGTGAAGGACAGCGGCATCCCCCGCGAGGAAATTTGGATAACCTCCAAACTCTGGCCCAACGAGTACGGCGAAGGCGTAACACTCAAGCAGCTGGACAAGATGCTCGCACGCCTGGGACTCGAGTATCTGGACCTTGTTTACCTGCATCAGCCTCTGGGCGATTACAACGGTGCCTGGAAGGAACTTGAGAAAGCCCTTGAGATGGGCAAGGTCCGCGCCATAGGCATCAGCGACTTCGATTTCAATGACGAACTCTTCGAGTCCATCGTGGTTCCCGCCAAAGTCAAGCCCCAGATGTTCCAGATCGAGTGCCATCCTTACGCTCAGCGTGAGCATTGGCAGGAAATGGCAGCCAAATACAACATCCAGATCGAGAGCTGGTTCCCGCTCGGCGGACGTGACAGCCACGGTGAGATTCTTCGTGACCCTGTGATCAACGCCATTGCCAAGGCGCACGGCAAGTCCGCTGCCCAGGTCATCATCCGCTGGCATCTGCAGAAAGGTTTCTGCGTTGTCCCCGGCTCTTCCAATCCAGCTCATATCCAGGAGAACATCGAATCCTTCACCTTTACCCTTTCCGACGATGAGATGAAGCAAATCGCCGCTCTGAACAAGGAGAAACGCTATTTCAATATGACCTACGAGCAGATCAAGGCTTGGATGGGCGATTACGAACTTTGGGATTAATTGATTAACTTTACAATATGAAACTGACTGTTATGCTTTTACAATCCATAATCATCTTCTTTTCCCACGCGGGAGACAACTACAGTGTAGGCAATATCGAGGTGGGCAACACCAAAATCGTGTCCGACTATATCTCAGAGATCACCGGAGCAGACCAATACGAGATCGTTACCCACAAGTACGACGGAATGGCCTATACGCCGCTTATCAACTTGGCAAAAGAAGAAGCTAACAGGGGCGAGTTGCCGCCTTACGAGGGCGAGGCCCCTGACCTTTCCAAATATGACACCGTCTTCATTGGCGGTCCTATCTGGTGGGGTACCTATCCGCAGGTGATGTTCACCCTTTTCCGTGACATCAACCTGGACGGAAAGACAGTCATTCCTTTCACCACCCACGAAGGCAGCGGACTCGCTTCAACAGTCCAAGATGTTAAGAAGGCCTTCCCCAAGGCAAATGTCAAACCAGGCTTCGCCATCTATGGACACGAAGTACGCTCTGGCAGGGCCAAAGTGGAGAAATGGCTGAAGGGATTAGGCTGGTAGATTTGATTCTATCGGTGTAAAGCCTCAATGAATCGCTGGATCTCCAGCAGCCCCTCCAGGAAGCGGAGGTTCGAGATTCGGAGTGTTTGGTCTACGAATTGTCCCGGCAACAGCCATTTGCGAGCCAACCCGTCTACCGTTCCTCTCGTCCCAATAATCGGGACACCAGACCCGATGCTCTTGGTTGATCCTATTGATAAGGAGTTCCCCGGGCACAAAACAGCCCTGTTCCGTGCCCGGAGACCGGAAAACCACCTTCCGGGCACACCGGGGCCGCAAAACGTGCCCGGCCGCAACCGGGACAGGAGCCCAGAGAATTCTAAACTGTATTGTGTTATTTCGGGAAATGCATATCTTTAGGCCGATAAATTGATACTTACACGATACAATGGCTCTTAAATCTCCTCGTACTACTATGATATTGACTATCGTTATTATCGCCATCACTTTCCTTGTCGTGGTGGGTGTAATGCTGGCCTATTGGCCCAAGGGTGTCTCTGTCAACGAGAACGGCGAAATCCAGTTGAGCACGTACATAGGCAAGCCGAGACTTATTCCTGTTAATGAAATATCCATCACCGAAATGCCAGAGGGTATGTTGAGCCATCTGATCAGGACCAACGGCATGAGCCTTGGCAAAATCAACTATGGCCACTTCAAGAACATAAAAACCGGGCAGAAAATGTTCCTCTATCTCACCGGTAAAGAAAGCAAAATCTGCTTTACTTACAATGGGGGGATATATGTTGTAGATGATTGGCGACAGTAGTTTAATTCGAATTTATCGAAGCAAGTGAAAGTCAGCCAATTGGCTGACTTTTCTGCTTCTACGCTGGGGAAGGACTTCGTCCCTCAACCCCCGCACTTCACTTGGCTGATTCCGGCGGAATAGCTATCTTTATACCAATAAAGCGTGTTGCTATGATCATTCTGATAATTGTTGCGGCCATCCTGGCAATAATGGGCGTCCTCATCCTGATAGAGAAGGGAGATAATCTGATTGCAGGTTATAATACCGCATCCAAAGAAGAAAGGGCCAAGTATAATATCAAACGGCTCCGCGGTCTTTCTGTGCCCTTGTTTTCGTCCTTTGCATCATCGTAGTTATCCTTGCGAACACTTGGGCTAAGAAGAAGCCCAACCGATAGCTACATCTTGGGTTTCCGGACTATACGGATGATCAGAGAGATGATATAGACAATGATGCCGTAGGCGGCGGGGATCAAGGCAGATGGAACTGCCGCCCAGATGATGTACATATCCACATCCGGTTCGCATTCTACTATGGCCTTTGCCATAGCCATAAACTCACATACAGTCCACAGCCATCCTGTAGCCAGTGCTGCAAGGCCGGTTTCTTTTACCCAGGCCGGAGCTTTCCAGGCAACGAAGAACAATGCTATGAGAAGCAACGTTACGATTCCTATTCCGAACGGGTCGGAAGAGAAGACAAGATTGAAAAGGTTTGATTCAAGAGTAAACATAGCGATTTATTTTTAGTCCTTGTTGCAAAGGTACTTACGAGGGGTGCTGAAATGCAAGGTAGAATCCGCAAAGACAGGTGTCAAATCCCAAAACAATGTACTTGGAGACAACCTCAGAAGATGTTTTTGAGGAAGAATGCGTATTTTTGTAACTGGGATGAAGAGAGGAATTATCATAGTCGCATACTGGCTGGCCGCAATCATTTTTACGGCCTGCATCCTTATGAGCCTTGACTATGACATAGGGCACGCCGTAATAATGAGCCTGTCATTCCTGCCCGCTGCAATGGCCTTGTCATTCTTTCTTCCCAAGGTGGAAAAGACTCAGGAAAAGAAAGAACGCGTTCTGGGTGCCATATTCATTATCCTGGGGGTGATGACAATGACGTTCTTCTTCATCTACCTTTGGCAGTTGCTTTTCGCTTTTGTCATCGATGGGGCCAGTGAAACCAGGTGGGATATGCCTTCAATGCTTTGGAATCCAGTATTTGTGGCTGCCGTTCTTGCCCTGCTTGCATACGGGCATTTCCATCTTCTGAAGTGGCTGGACAAGAAATATCCTACGGATGGTCCAATTACCTTCTACTCTGTCTACAAGAAGATTTCCCTGAAGAGAGAAGATATACTGTACATTGAATCCAGAGATTCCGAGGTCTGGATATATGCCAAAGACGGCCAGCAGTATAGAAACAGAACCGGAATCAGCCAATGGGAGGACGTTCTTGGATCCGGTTTTGTCCGGATTCACAGATCATATATCGTAAACCGGACCTATGCGAGCGTTTCTTCTCCGGAATGCGTATGCGTGGCCGGAAAAGAATTGCCAGTTTCCAGGAAATACAAGGATGAGGTGCAATGCTCATTCTCTCGAGATAATCAAAACTTGAAGTCTACAAGCAAGCCGGCCTAAGCCGCCTTACGAAGGCCGATGCCAAACCAGGGTTCTTAGGCGTTGATGCGGTACAAAATTTGCTGCTTTTTCTTTTAATGAAGATACTGACACTTTTTCTTGCACTCCTGCTTTCCCTGCTTCCGGAAGGCACGCCAGTGGCAGACTGTTCTCCCTGGGAAGATGTCTGTTATGAAGTGGTGGACGATGTGGAAGAAGAAGCCGTCATCCGGACATCCAGGGCTCCACAAAAGCAGCCTGGAGTTTCTTACATAAGCGTTTCTTCTGAGACTCCCAGGGATTTTTCCCATCTTCCTTCCCATTATCCCGTCCATTTTTGTTTTGAAAGACAGTGGCTTACCGCCTGCAGCCTTCGGCTTTAGGCGGGGGTTTCCCTTTAGGAAATCCCAACACATTCTTTCAAAACATATAATATGGATATTACAGCAATTATCACATCCTTGCTGACGCTTCTCGCAGGAATCGGAGTATTCCTTGTGGCGTGTCAGATGATGAGTTCGAACCTGGAGGCGGCGAGCTCAGAAAAACTGAAAAGACTATTTTCCAAAGCCTCTGACAACAAACTTCTTGGTGTTGGAATAGGAACACTGGGAACGGCTGCCATCCAAAGTTCCGGTGCTACCACGGTTATGACAATAGGTTTTGTAAATGCCGGAATCATATCCCTTGCACAGGCGGCGACCATCATTTACGGAGCCAATATCGGTACCACCGTCACTGCCCAGATAGTGGCCCTGGGTATGTTCGGTGGCAATTCGGTCTCGACAAGCGTCATTTTCTCCGCTCTTGCCGGACTGGGGGCGTTTCTGAGCATTTTTGCGAAGAAAAGCAGTTTGATCACACTGGGAGGTATTCTTGCCGGGTTCGGCCTTCTGTTTGTCGGTCTGGAACTGATGAGCAGCTCAATGGATTCGTTTGCGGCGCTTGATGGCGTCAAGACATTCCTTGCCGGAATCAGCAATCCTTTGGTCCTGATCGCACTGGGAGCACTTTTCACGGCCATCATACAGAGTTCTTCCGTGATGACCTCCATTGCCCTCGCAATGGTCGTGAGCGGACTGATTGGCATAGACCAGGGCATTTTCCTTACTATGGGTTCCAACATCGGTTCCTGCGTGGTGGCAGTCATAGCCGGTATGACCAGCAGTACCAATGCCAAGCGGACAGCGCTGATCCATCTACTGTTCAACTGCTCGGGCGTGATCCTGTTCTTGCTGGCCGCCTTGGCCCTGGGCTGGTTCGACATCTCATACGGAAGCGTTTTCGAAGAGATGTTCCCCTCAGCGCCGCAGACGCAGCTGGCTATGTTCCATACTTTCTTCAACGTGGTCACGGTGGCAGTTATGCTGCCTCTCACCGGGGCATTGGTCTCCTTGGTGAAAAGAATGATTCCGGACAGGCCGTTGTCACACGACTCGGAGTTTTCGCTTCGCTACGTAGATGATAATATGCTGCGAACGCCTCCTGTCGCGGTCTCCCAGGTAAAGCGCGAGATTCTTCGGATGGCCGATATCGCCCTCCAGAACTTGGACCGCAGCTTGGAAATGGCAACCCAACAGGACTTCTCGTACTTGCCTCTGTTTAAGCGGTCAGAACGGGAGTTGAACTTCATCAACCGCGAGCTCATAGGATTTATCGTCCGCCTCATAGGAAAATCCGGCCTTGGAGAAAAAGACCGGTCCTATCTGTCAGGCACTTACAGGAACATCAGGGATTTGGAGAGAATCGGTGATTATGCCGAGAATATCGTGGAATATGCCGTCGCCCTTTCCGATTCCGGCCGACGATTCTCCGACGATGCCCGGTATGAAATCAGCCAGCTCAAGGAACTCCTCCATCGGCTTTACAAATTCTGTATGGATGCTTATCAGAACGAAGACCTTGCATCCCTGGAGAAAGCCAATGAGATAGAGGAGCAGATTGACGACTACACCAAATCTATGGAGGAAGGCCACATTGCGCGTATGGAAATGGGCATCTGCACACCATCCGTGGGGGCTCAGTACCTGGAACTGTCATCAAATGCCGAGCGTATGGCCGACCATATGATCAACGTCGCGAAATCAATAAGATCACTCTAAACATTCAACACACCCTAATTATGAAAAAATCTATGCTATTACTGATTCTGACAACCCTGCTGGCCATTACAGGCCTCATATCCTGCAAGAATTCAATTGTCAAGGCAGACAGACTGCCGGACATTGCCAAATCCTTCGTTGATGAATACTTCCCTGAAAATGCTATCTCATATATCAAAAAAGACCACGAGCTGATTAAATCAACCTACGAGGTAGTCCTCCAGGACGGAACCGAGATTGAATTCAACAAATCCGGAGAATGGGTAATCATTGACTGCAAAAAGAACGCTGTCCCGGCAGCGCTTGTACCGGACGTTATTACCGAATATGTCCTGGCGCACTTCCCAGGACAGCAGATTGTCAAAATTGACAGGGAGACCTTCGGACACGAGATTGAATTATCCAGCGACCTGGAACTCAGGTTCAACAAGAACGGTAAGGTCGTGCAAGTGGAAGATTGAACAGATATACGGAGCGTCAGGCCGGCAAAGAATTAAATTCTTCCATTATGTCCTTGGGAAAGGGAGAAAAGACGGGGTTTTTGTGTATTTTTATGTCCAGAAGTCTTCAGGCTTGACCGGATGGATATGTCCCAGTCCCTGATATGGGGAGTAAGCGGGAACCTTAGACTTATCCGGTTGTTTAGAGAAAAAAGATACTACTACTACATAATTCTATGCCTATGAAAATCCATCTGACCCTGGGACTGGCCGTTGCAGTGGCAGTCCTCCTTTCCTGCTCGGGAAACAAGCAGCAGGTTGGTGTGCTGACCAAACCCACCAGCGCAACCACTAACGTTCAAGGCGCTGAGTATCCTAAGATCAATCCTGACCTTACCACCGTTTTCCGCAACGATTTCCCCGATGCGCAGTCCGTTTCCGTGAATGTTGGAGGTAAGAATTACGAGATGACAAAAGGAGAGGACGGCATATGGGAGGCCACCACGGAGCCGCTTGTGCCCGGTTTCCACTATTATATGCTTACCGTTGACGGAAAGCGCGTTTCAGATCCCAACAGCCGCCAGTTCTTTGGTTCCGGCTACTGGGGCAGCGGAATAGAGGTTCCGGAGCCCGGCGTGGACTATTATCTTGAGAAAAAGGTCCCTCACGGAGAGATCCGCATAGAAAAATACTACTCCAACCTGACAACCGCGGAGCGCACCTGCTACGTATATCTCCCACCGCAGTATGCCTCCGAGCCCAACCGCCGTTTCCCGGTGCTCTACCTGATGCACGGCGCGGGCGAGGACGAGACCGGATGGGCCACCCAGGGAATGATGCGTGACATAATGGACAACCTGATTGCCCAAGGCGAATGCGAGCCTATGATCATTGTCTGCGAGCACGCCGTCGCCACTCTGGCCGATGCCGCCCCCGGATCAGGCTTCAACCTGTTCAATTTCGATGCTTTTGAGAAAGTTACCGTAGAGGAGACCCTGCCTACCTTCGACGCCCGCTTCCGCACCCTTACGGACCGCGACCACCGCGCCATCTGCGGCCTCTCGCTGGGCGGTTTCCAGGCCTATACCATTGGCCTGGACCACCCGGAGCTGTTCGGCTGGATAGGCGGATTCAGCGGCTCCGGCCGCGGCCCGGGCGACCGTCGCGACTCTGAGATGTATCCGGTTTCGCTGAACGATGACTATCACCTGCTGTACATAAGCATAGGCACCGATGAGCCGGCCGGAATGTATCAGGGCATCTATGACCTCCACGTAGCGCTGGACAGCCTTGGCGTAAAGCACGTATACTACGAGTCGCCGGGAACCGGCCACGAGTGGCTTACCTGGAGGCGCTCCCTGCACCAGTTCGCCCCTATGCTGTTCAAGGGCGTATAAACATCCGTTAATCAGTTATGCCTATGTGGCGGAGGGACACCCGGGCCAAAGGTCTGGATCTTTGCTCCGTCCCGGATCATTGCTTCGCGGGCATCTTGCATTGCTTGTGCAAGATGCTCCGTGGCGTGGTCCAGCATATCCAGCATTTCTTTCCTGTTGACGCTTACGCCAATGTCCGCGATGCAAAGGGAGCGGATCATTGCCAGGACGGACATCTCGTTCCCGCCCCAGAGCGAGGTGGTCATTGCCATTGCAAGCCTGGGCACCAGGTCTTCCAGGGCCTGAGGGTTTTTCATTACGTCAAAATCCGTGTTGAAACGGATGTCAAATTCTCCATATTGGAGTACTTCCAGTATCTTTTTCATAGTTCACATTTTTCTGCGAATATAACCCGCAATTTTGAGGTAGCCGTTTGTTAAACGTTTAATTATCAAAAATAAACGTTTATTTGTATCTTTGCCTACTGACCAATTTTAAGACCAGATGCGTGTACGTAAATCGATAGTTTTACTGGTGGCTTTGCTGCTTGGATGCCAAGCCTTTGCGCAGGTTACCGCCTCCGCTGGAGCGGATGACGAGAAACTGCTCAGGCAGTGGATCAGGACCCTTGCGTCAGATGAGTTTGGAGGGCGCAAGCCAATGACTGAATATGAAGGCGTTACCATCAACTACCTTGCAGGGCAGTTGGAAGCGCTGGGCCTGGAGCCCGCCTTTGGCGGCAGCTGGTTCCAGCCCTTCCAGATGATAGCCGTAACGGCAAAGCCGGTGGGTGGCAAGATAACGGTCCGGGGTAAAAAGAAGGCTGACCTGCTTTATCCTGAGGACCTGGTGGTCTGGACGGCCAGGGCGGCGGACAAGGTGGAGGTGCCAAAGGCGGAATATGTCTTCTGCGGCTTTGGAATACACGCTCCGGAGTACGGTTGGGACGACTATGCCGGCATAGATGTCAAAGGCAAGATAGTGATTACTATGGTAAACGACCCCGGCTACTATGACAACACCCTTTTCCGAGGCCGGAATATGACATATTACGGCCGATGGCTGTACAAGTTCGAGGAGGCCCGCCGCCAGGGTGCGGCCGGGTGCCTGGTGCTCCACAACACGGAAGCGGCCAGCTACGACTGGTCAGTGTGCGTGAACGGGCATCTGGAGGACAACCTGGCTCTCTATGACCCTGCCACCGGGAATGCCGGTGAGCTTGCCCTGAAGGGCTGGCTCCGCGAAGACGGCGCGCGCAAGCTGTTCGCGGCCGCGGGAATGGATATGGACGCGGCGCTCGCAACTGCAAAGCGCCCCGGCTTCAAGTCCTTCTCCCTTGGCGTGAAAGGGGATGTCAAGATGACCGAAACCTATATAGTCAGGGAAACCAGCAACGTGGGAGCCATACTCCGCGGAACGGACAAGGCCGATGAGGCCGTAATCCTGAACGCCCACTGGGACCATCTGGGCATAGGCACCCCGGACGATACCGGCGACAACATCTACAACGGCGCAGCCGACAATGCCTCCGGTATGGCCGGCCTGCTGCTTGCAGCAAAGAAGTTCACGGAACTGCCGGAAAGGCCACGCCGCTCCATACTCTTCATCATCCCTTCCTCCGAGGAAAGCGGGCTCTTCGGCTCCGAATACTATTGCGCCCACCCCGCCATCCCAATGGAGAAGACAGCGGCCTGCCTCAATTTCGAGAGCATAGGTCCTGCCGAGCTCACGCGCGACGTGTCCATCCTGGGCGGCGGCGCAAGCGACCTGGACCGGTACTTTGTGGCTGCCGCCGCCGCCCAGGGGCGCTACATCTTCTTTGACGATGACAATTCTGACGGATGGTTCTTCCGCTCGGACCACTACAACTTTGTCAAGAAGGGAGTGCCCGCACTGGTGGTGGAAAACGGCAACAATCCCGTGGATCCCTCCCGTCCCAACAAATACCCTATGAAAATGTGGTATCACCAGCCCTGTGACGAATACCGCGATGACTGGGACCTGCAAGGTACACTGGCCAATGTGAACCTTATCTTCAGCGTGGGAGTATCCATCTCCAATGCCCCGGAACAGCTTAAATTATACTGAAACTCAAATATTTAACCTGATATGATTAAAAGATTTACACTTATTGCGGCTGCTGCAGCCGCACTTATGCTTCTTCCAGGATGCGGTGGAAGCGAGACCAAAGAGACCGCATCAGGACAGTCGTTTGACGAGATAGTTGCCACAAGGCGCAGCGTGCGTGACTACAAGGAAGGCACAACCATAACCCAGGCCCAGGTGCGTGATCTTGTAGCCACAGCAATGGAGGCCCCTTCCTGGGCCAACAGCCAGACTACCCGTTATTATGTGGCTATGGATCCGGAGAAAGTTGCGGCCGTAAAGGAACTGGTGGGCGCAGGCAACGCCAGGAACACCGCCAACGCTCCCGTAATGATAGTTTCCACCTTTGTCAAGGGCCAGTCCGGCTTCGGCCGCGGCAACCAGGTCAACGAGATTGGTGACGGCTGGGGAGCATATGACAACGGAGTCAGCAACGCCTACTTCATTCTCAAGGCCCGTGAGCAGGGTTTTGACACCCTTATTATGGGAATGCGCGACTCCGACGGCCTTAGGAAACTGTTCAACATTCCTGACACTGAGGAAGTTATGGCAGTTATCAGCCTTGGATATCGCGCATCCGATCCAAACCGTCCAGCCCGTAAAGGCATAGACGAGATTCTTAAATTCTTCTAGCCCTTCAGTTCGCTGAGGACTTCAGCAATTGCGGCGTCAAGCTGAGGGTCTTTGCCCTCCAGGCGGTCCTGGAAAGTGTTCTTTACGTAGATGTCCGGTTTAACGCCGGTATTTTCCAGGTCTTTGCCGTCAACAACGCTGTAGCAGCCCCACGCCGGCAAACGACAGGTGGATCCATCAATGAGCCTTGCAGAAGAGGTGAAGATGATCCACCTGTAAGTTTCTGTACCTACCAGCTTGGCTATTCCAAGGGTCTTGATACCATTGGAAGTAACCTCCGCGTCTGAAAGACTGTGCTCATTGACCAGCACTACGATAGGCTTTCCCGCAGGTGCCACGTTAGGATGGCTGGTCCTGGGGAAGTCTCTGTACGCCCACTCGAAATGGGCCTGTCCGCGCAGGAAATCGATAACCTCCTTGTGTACGTTTCCGCCATTGTTATAGCGAAGGTCAAGGATAAGCGCATCCTTGTCAAACACCTCAGTATGCATCTTGAGAAGGAACGAGTTGAGGTCCTCGTCGCCCATAGCCCTCATATGGATGTAGCCCACCCTGTCGCCGGTCTTGGCGGAAACGGCATCCGCCCTCTGGTCCTCCCAGCGCTTGTATGCCAGAGTCTTGACATTTGAGAAGGAGGTGGTGTGCACCTTGACGTCGAACTCCTTGCCACTGCGGCTGAAGGTGAGCTTAAGCTCATCCTTGCCCACAGCGCCGGAGAAGTACTTCTCGCGGTTCTGCCTTGCATCAACCCTAACGCCGTCCACTGCAACCAGCTCATCGCCGTTGCGCAGGTCTATCTCAACCTTGTCCGCAGGGGAGTCCACCAGGATGTAATCCACCTTGTAAGGCGCCTCGTTCTGGAAAACTATGCCAGTGCCATAGGTACGGATGGATGTCTGGGGCCTCTCCTCCGTTCCGCTGGAAGTGAATCCCATATGGGAAGAATTCAGTTCACCCAGAAGGTCAGCCATCAATGTCCTGAGGTTGGCCCTTGTCCTGACGTATGGCAGCAGGGAGCCGTAATATTCCCTTATGGAATACCAGTCCGCACCGTGGAAATTGACATCGTAGTAATTCTGCTCCAGGACGGCCCAGACCTCGTAGAACATCTGCCTGAACTCATCGTTCAGCACCACTTCCACGTCCTTTGTCACTGCGGTCTTTGCAGCGCTGCCGGCGTTCACGTCTATCTTGTATATTGCTCCGCTGCTCAGGCAGTACAGAGCGTCCTTGCAGCTGAAGAAGGTGCCGGAAGTGAGGTCACGGATCTGCTTGGGCTTTGCTTCCGGGTCAGATATTTCCAGGCAATACACGCCTCCTGGAGCCGATGCGAACGAACTGTAAAGCAGGTATGACTTGTCCTTGTTCTTGAACACGTACAGATTGTTCTGGCTGCCGTCACGCTCTACGCGTGTAAGCCTGCTGTGAATGTCCTTGTAGTCAATCACTACTGCGGAATCCTTCTTTGCCGGCTTATCCCCGAAAAGTGCGTCCACCGCCTCTGACTTGAACGGAGTCTCGTACTTCCTCAAAGGCAGTTTGTACAAAGAAGCGCGGGATCCCCTTGGGAAAGAGGACGAAGTGGGGTTAGCCAGCATATACATATCCTTTCCGTCAGGGGAGAACACAGGGCTGCCCTCAACGGAGGCGGAGTTTGTAAGATTCTTCAGGGTTCCGTCGGCAAAGCTGTATATGAAGATGTCCGACTCGAACATATGCATTGCGTCGAATGCCAGGTAGTTGTCATCGAAAGAGAAAGAAAGGTCATAGCGCTGGTAAGACCAGAACTCGGCCTCCGTGAGCTTGCGGGCGACATTGTTGTTCAGATCGAGCAGCATCACGGACTTGCTTCCGTCAACAAAGGCCATCCTGTCTCCCAGGTGGCTCAGGGTGAGGTTCTTGACATTGTTCTGGGACAGATATACCACGGATTCGGGAGCGGAGCCGTCGGCTGCAATCTTATAGATGTTTGTCCAGCCCATATTGGTCCTGGTGTAGTAGACGGTCTTGCTGTCAGGGCCCCAGACAACTTCGGCCACCCTTTCGTATGAAGGGGTTTCCAGTTTCTGGAGGAACTTGCACTTGGGGTCGGTTATGTATAGGCCGCCCCTGATTACCAGGGCGAACTTCTTCCCGTCAGGGGAGACTGCGGCCGCAGAAGGTGTCTGGCCTGTGAAAGACCTGCGTACCTCCACGCTTCCGGAGGCAATGCTTATCTGCGGAACGCTAACGCTGCCGGAAGGCAGGCTGAGGACATTGATCTCATAGTCCTTCAGGAACACCATTGCGGAGCCCCCGTAGGCCAGGTTGGGATACTGGACGGACTTGTCAAACGTTGTAAGTTGCTGTGGAGCGCCGCCCGGGACGTATTTTACTATGTTGGATTCCTTGTTCAGCTCATCGCTCACATAGTATATGTTGCCGTTGACATCGGCCATTGGCCACTGGTCCTTGCCAATGTAGCTTGTCAGCTCGGTGTAAGCCTTTGTCTTTGGATTCCAGGACTTTATGTTAGGGTTATGGTCTCCCACGTAGCGCTTCCTGGTAGGGAAACTGAGGCTCTCCATCGATTCGTTGAAAAGGAACTCCCCGGTCTTTGGGTTTTCCGCCAGGTTCACTATGGTATTGAAGTACCCGTCGAACATCAGCTGCGGGGTGCCTCCTTCTACGGCTACCCTGAAAGAAGTCTTGCGCGCGCTCTCGCGCGTAGATTCAAAGTAAATGTATTTTGAGTCAGCGGACCAGGAGATGGGCACGTCCGGAGCCTCGTGGAAGGTGAGCTGTACTGCCTTGCCTCCACCCAGCGGAACTGCGTATACGTCCGTATTTCCCTGGATGTCGGAACTGAAGGCCAGCCATTTGCCGTCAGGAGACACCAGAGGTGAATCCTGCTCTCCCGTCATTGTGATTACGGCTGTAGCCTGCCCTCCCGATACAGGTACGGAGAAGATGTCTCCGTCATAACTGAAATAAATCTGCTTTCCGTCCGGAGACAAAGAAGGATGGGAAGCGAATCTTAAGTTCTGTGAAAAAGAAAGGGTGGATGCCAAAAAAATATTAGCGGCAATGAAAAGTAAACGTTTCATGCCGCTAATATAGCAATTATTTAGTCAGGGACTATTTGTTCAGTGCCTGTGCAACCTCGATTGCGCCAAGTACAAGTTCTACGTACCTTGGAGCATCGTTGATACAGCACTCGTTCTCACCCCAGTGGAACGGATAGTCGTCCTTGTTCTCAAAGAAGTCTTCCTTTACGAGAAGTCCAGGAACAACGCCTCCAGGGATTACTGAGTAGTCAGCCCTGTTGTTGCTGTAGGCAACGTTCTTGGTGGTAACACCAACGGCGGTGATGAAGGACTTGTTGTTGTAAGGATGGCATCCGAACAGGTAGTTGAGGCCTGCGAATACAAACTCGGGATCGATCATATCAGGGAACAGCTTCCATACCTTGTAGCAGTTGTATGCGTTGTTGATGATTCCGCTGTTTCCAGCCCAGGTAGCACCTGCGATGTTGACACCGTAAGGATTATCCTCGGCAACGGCTGTGATGCTCTTTACGTATGCAGGAATGAGGGCCTTAACCTTGTCCTGGAACTTCTTGTCCATATAAGGATAAACCTCAAGGGCTGCAGAAAGGTTCATTCCTACTCCGCCTCTTCCGTTGGCCATTGAAGGAGCCTGTACGGGCTGAGGGTTGAGCTGAGCCTCTACGAGCGGTGTGAAGAAGTCCTTGAACTTCTGGTCGCCGGTAGCGAACCAGAGCTCGATGGCTGCCTGGAGCCTGGGATCTCCGCCACCCATCCTTCCGAACATACCGGCAGCGGCGTTGTTTGAAGGAGCGGCAGCCTCTGAGTACTTGTCCCAAAGCATCAGGGCGTTCTTGAGAGAGCGCTCTGCCTCCTCAGGGAAGTATTCCTTGAGGGCAGGATATGCAAGTGCAAGGGATACGATTGTTCCCATTGTTCCGGCAGGGCTGAAACGTCCGGTGATGACGTACCTGTCGTCAGGGGTGCCTGAGCGGTTGCCCTTAACCTCATAGCGGGCAAGTGTAGGATCGTAGATGAGACCGTCGGTAAGGGTCATTGCATCGCCAAGGTGATGATAGTGATGCATATCCGGCTGGCCGATGGTTCCGGCTACAAAGCCGATGTTCTCTACCTGAGCGTTGATGTTCAGGGTTCCCTGCATAATGTACTGTACGTTGTCAGGAATTCCGTCAGGAACGTGGATGTCAGCGTAGAGTGTCTTATGGTCGATGAGAGTCTGGTCTCTCTCAGGACGGAAGGTACGCCACATATAGGCGAGGTCCTGGGTTGTGGTAACTACAGAGTTGGACTGGATGTCGAAGTCTCCGGCGTCATACCATCCACCGATTGCAAGTCCGGGGATATGCTCCAGGGGTGCATACTTGGTGTTGGTCTCGTTGCCCATTGTGTAACCGTCGTGGAGGCGGATGTTGAGGGGAGCCTGGAGGGCGTCGTCCATATTGGCGCGTCCGTGCCATACACGGTAAGCCTCGTTAACCTCCATATGGTCCATATTCACAACCAGTGAGATATCCATTGAAGGATGCCACTTGTCATCGTAAACGTTCTTGTCGATAGGGAATGCGTTGGTCTCAACTCCGTTGTACTCGATGCTGTAGAGACCGGGGGTCTTTACGTCAGAGAAGTCAAGCTGAACGTAATTGTACCTGTGATGGTACTCTCCCCAGAACTTGGCGTTGATAACCTTTGCAACGCTCTTGGTTCCGTCAGGATTAACCTTGAGGAGGTTTGCGGTCTTTGCAGGGGTGTCGTTCTTGTCAAGCTCAACAACTGCAACCTTCTTCTGTGCAGGGGTGTAACCTACCTGAGAGAAGCCAATGTTTGGCTTGCGAACCCAAGTGGGGTCTGCGCTGGGCTCAAGGTACCACTCAAGGACCTTGCCGGTCTTTCCGGTAGGAAGGAGTGAGCGGAGAACGAACATACCGTTCTGTGCCAGGTGGCGTCCGTCAAAGATCATAAGGTCCTGGTCAGACTTCACGCTTACGCGGAGTGCGGGATCCTCAGGTGCAAGTGTAATCTGCTTTCCTGTTGAGAGCGGGAGGGGAACAAGGAAGTCTCCACGTCCGCGGTCATCAAATGTAGACTCTCCAAAGTACTGGGGGATCTTCTCTGCAATAGGATGAACCTCAGTGTCTGCCATAGGATACTTTGGCAGGGGCCTTGCGAGTCCGTCAACAAGATAGTTCTTTCCAAAGTAGGAAGCGGGGAAGAACTCAAGGTTCATACCTGCCTTGCCCTGGAGGAACTCAGGAACCGGCTTGTCAAGGTAAACCTGGATGATAACGCCCTTGTCCTTGGGGAATACCCTTAGTTTGGAGACGAAGTTCCAGTCTTCATAAGTCAGTTCCACCTCAACGCTGCTGTCGCTGTGGTTGACTGTCCTGTTGCTGATGACACCAAAGATGTCCCACTGCTCAGGGGTGTTCACAAGCCTGATACCACCACCGGTGCAGATACGCTCACCTCTCTGGATTATTTCAATACCGGCGAATTTCTCGTCGTAGAAAGCACCGTTGTAGAGGTTGTTGTAAACGAGCACGTTAGTGCCTCTGTCCTCGTAGTAGTCGAGGTCGTTCATTTTAAGGCTCTGTGCGTTTGCACTGAAAGCCATTAAGGCCAAAAGTGCAGAAGCAATGAAAATAGAAAGTTTTCTCATATTTAATGAAGATAATGAAATATTCTTGCCGAAAATTAGTAAATATTCTTAAGAATACAAACAAACGGCCCTCATTAAATGTTAATATTAATTATTATATTTGTCTAATACGCACTTGACTTAAGATAAATTATTTATGTTTGGCCTTAGTAATGAGCATCTTACCAGATATCCAAGCATAGTATAGTCAACGAAGACACAAAAAAGAACAGCAGGGACAGATAATATGTTCAGCGCACAGACATACAAAGAAAGAAGGGAACGCCTCCGCAAACAATTGGACGGCGGCATCCTGCTTTTCCTGGGCAACGGGGAAGTTGGGATGAACTATGCAGACAACACATATCCTTTCCGCCAGGACAGTACCTTCCTGTACTACTTTGGCCTGGATTACGCCGGTCTTTCCGCCATAATGGACCTGGACTCCGGAGAAGACATAATCTTTGGAGACGAACTAACCATTGATGACATTGTCTGGACGGGTACAATGCCTACCCTGGCCCAAAACGCCCTGCTTTCCGGGGTTGGGAAAACCCTCCCTTCGGGGGAGTTGCGCCCGCTCCTTGAGAAGGCATCGGCGCAGGGAAGAAGCATAAGGTTCCTGCCTCCGTACAGGGGGGAGCACAGCGTGAAGCTGCTGGAACTTTTGGGTATAGCCCCGTCTGAGCAGGCCTCGAAGGCCGATGAAGGCTTCATAAAGGCCGTGGTGGATATGCGCATACATAAAGGCCCGGAGGAGGTTGAGGCCATAGAGGAGGCGGTAGACATAAGCACCCGTATGCATCTTATCGCGTACAGGATGGCGCGCCCGGGGGTGCACGAGGCGGAGATAGCCGCCGCAGTGCGCAGGGAGGCGTGCGTGCGACAGGGGACGGACCTGTCGTTCCCAACAATAGCCACGGTCAAGGGGCAGGTGCTGCACAATCACGGATTCATCCATACACTGAAGGACGGAGACATTTTCCTGCTTGACGCAGGGGCTGAGAACGCCCTGCATTACAGCGGAGACCTTTCGTCTTCAATGCCTGTGGGAGAGAAATTCACTGAGCGCCAGGAACTTATATATAACATCCACCTGCGCAGTTTTGATGCTGCGGTAAAGTACCTGGCACCGGGCGTTCCGTACAGGAAAGCCCATCTGGCCGCTGCGCAGGCCATAGCGGAAGGGATGATAGACCTAGGCCTGATGAAGGGCAATCCTGAAGATATTGCACTGAGCGGGGCGTACGCCCTTGTTTTCCCTTGCGGGACGGGCCATATGATGGGCCTTGACGTGCACGATATGGAAAACCTGGGAGAACAGTATGTGGGCTATACCGGAGGGGAAAAGAAGAGCACCCAGTTCGGATTCAAGTCACTGAGGCTCTCGCGCCCGCTGGAGCCGGGATTCGTGTTCACTGTAGAGCCTGGTATATATTTCATACCGGAACTGATTGACCTGTGGAGGTCCCAGGGCCTTTTCAAAGACTTCATAAACTATGACAGGTTCGAGGCCTGGAAAGACTTCGGAGGTCTTCGCAATGAGCTGGACTACCTCATAACTCCTGACGGATGCCGCGTGCTGGGAACCATCCGCAAACCAATGACAATAGAAGAAGTTTACCAAGCAAGGAATTTATGAACGACAGGATAGAACGCCTGAGGCGGCAGAGCCTGGACACATCGGCAACCCTTTCCATAGAGAGGGCCCTGATAGAGACGGAATTCTATAAGGAGAACTACGGAAAATACCCCGTGGCAATTCTCAGGGCAAGGAATTTCTATGAGATCTGCGCCAGGAAAACCATATACATTGGCCCGGAAGAGCTGATAGTGGGGGAGAGGGGCCCGCGGCCGAAGGCCGTGCCAACCTTCCCGGAACTGACGTGCCACAGCGTGGAAGACCTTCGCGTGCTGGACACCCGCGAACTTCAAAGCTATCACATAAGTGCCGATGACATAGAGACTTACCAGAGGGAAGTCATCCCTTACTGGGAGGGCAAGACGCAGCGCGAGCGCATCTTCGGCCACGTATCAAAGGAGTGGGAGGAGGCGTATCACGCAGGCGTTTTCACTGAGTTTATGGAGCAGCGCGCAGCGGGACACACTGCAATGGATGGCAGGATGTACCGCGAGGGCTTGCTGGATATGAAGGAGCGCATTGCAAAGCGCATCGCGGAGCTCGATTACATAAACGATCCCAAGGCTACGGACAGGCAGCAGGAGCTGGAGGCGATGGCCATTTCCTGCGACGCGGCCATACTGTTCGCGCAGCGTCACGCGGAGTTGGCGCGCGAGCTGGCCGCCGCGGAGCAGAACCCCAGCCGCAAGGCGGAGCTCCTGAAGATCGCTTCCGTCTGCGACTGGGTTCCCGCCCACGCGCCGAGGGACCTCTGGGAGGCCATCCAGATGTACTGGTTCGTCCATCTTGGCACCGTTACGGAACTCAACGGCTGGGATTCAATGAACCCCGGTCACATTGACCAGCACCTGTATCCTTTCTACAAGAAAGGCCTGGAAGACGGCACCCTCAGTTATGATTCCGCCAAGGAACTCCTGTGCTGCCTTTGGATAAAGTTCAACAACCAGCCGGCACCTCCCAAGGTTGGTATAACCGCCAGGGAATCAGGTACATACAATGACTTTACAAACATAAACATCGGTGGAGTGGACCGCAACGGCAACAGCGCCGTGAACGACCTCTCCTATATGATCCTGGAAATCCAGGAAGAGCTTCACCAGCTTCAGCCAGGCCTAAGCATCCATATTTCCCGGAACACTCCTGACTCATTCCTTGAGGCCGGCATCAGGGTAATCCGCAAAGGCTACGGCTATCCTTCTGTATTCAATCCGGACACCTATGTGCAGGAACTTGTCCGTCAGGGCAAAAGCCTTGAAGACGCCCGTGAGGGCGGCTGTTCAGGCTGCATAGAGGTGGGCGCCTTCGGCAAGGAAGCTTACCTGCTGACAGGTTACCTGAACACGCCAAAGATACTGGAGATAACGCTGAATGACGGCATCGACCCGGAAACCGGAAAGCAGATAGGCCTGCAGACCGGGGACCCGCGCACCTTCAAGGATTTCGAGCAACTGTACACTGCCTGGAAAACCCAGATGGAGTACTTCGTAAACCTGAAACTGAGCGTAAACAATTACATTGAAAGGATGTTCAGCCTGTACGCTCCTGCCACCTTCCTGAGCCTGTACATAGATGACTGCATAGACAAGGGAATGGACTATTACAGCGGTGGAGCAAGGTACAACACAACCTACATCCAATGCACTGGCCTTGGAACCATAACAGACTGTCTGTCAGTGATTAAGAAGCACGTCTTCGAGGACCGCCGCTATACTGTGGACCAGCTCCTTGCAGCCATCAGACGCAACTTCCAGGGAGACGAGCCTATGCGCCAGTACATCCGCACGCGCACCCCGTTCTTCGGCAATGACAACGCCTATGCCGACAGCATAGCCCTCCGCGTCTATGACGACCTGGTCAAGGCCATCGAGGGCCGCCCCAATACCCGCGGCGGCAAGACCTACCTGAATATGCTGTCCACCACCTGCCACAACTATTTCGGCCAGGTGTGCGGAGCTTCCGCGGACGGGCGCTTCGCCCATTTTGCCATTTCAGACGGCACCTCGCCAGCCCACGGTGCCGACACCCACGGCCCAACCGCCGTGATCCGTTCCCTTGGCAAACTGGACCAGACCAGAAGCGGCGGCACCCTGCTCAACGTGCGCTTCACTCCCGCCCTCCTCAAGACAGACAGCGAGGTCTCCAAACTTGGCAAGCTCATCCGCGAGTATTTCCGCCTCGGCGGCCATCATATCCAGTTCAATATCGTTGATACAGATACCCTGCGTGACGCCCAGCAGCATCCGGACCAGTACCGTGACCTTCTTGTGCGCGTGGCCGGCTACTCTGACTATTTCAACGATATGACCTCCCAGCTACAGGAAGAAATCATAGCCCGAACCCAGAACGAAGAATTCTAGCTCTCCTGAATGTCGCTGATATTTGACATAAAGCGCTACGCCCTGCACGACGGCCCTGGAATCCGCACCACCATATTCCTCAAGGGCTGCCCCCTGAGGTGCGTCTGGTGCCACAATCCGGAAAGCTGGAGCCCGCAGCCCCAGAGAATGTACAAGCAGAACCGCTGCATTGGCTGCGGCAGCTGCGTACAGGCCTGCCCTGTGGGGGCGCTGGAGCTCACGCCGCAGGGCATCATCCCCACCGGAGAAGAATGCCTGCTCTGCGGCGCCTGCGCCGATGTCTGCCCGCCTATGGCCCTGGAAATCAGTGGCAAAGACTGGCCAATGGGCCAGTTGATGGAGGAAATCGAAAAGGAAAGGGGAGTGATGGAAACCGGTGGCGGAGGCGTCACGCTATGCGGCGGAGAGCCGCTGCTTGACGCTGACTACGCCATCTCCCTGCTGGAGGAGCTGGGCAGGCGCGGCTTCCACCGTTGCGTGGACACCTGCCTGCAGGTGCCACCGCAAACCCTCCGCCGCGCCGTCCCCGTCTGCGACCTCTTCCTGGTCGATATCAAGCTGATAGATCCAACCCTCCACCGCAAATACACCGGTGTCTCCAATGATCTTATACTCAGCAATATACGCCTCCTTTCGGAGCTGAAAGCCCCCTACTGGATCCGCATCCCTCTCATCAAAGGCATAAATGCCGATGACGCCAACCTCACCGCCACCGCTGACTTCCTCCTCTCCCTGCCCACCCCGCCGCAGGAAGTGGACCTCCTCCCATACCACGACGTAGCCAAAGGCAAGCACCAGCGTCTCTGGTCCACCTACAACCCGGACAAACTCCCAATGTCCACGCCCGACGCCACCGAACTGGAACACGCCCTATCTCTCTTCCGCTCCCGCGGCCTCAAAGCCTGCATAGGCGGATAACTGTAAAACAAACTAAATTGACAGGAAATGAAACCTAACCTTTTAATTGCCGGATTTGTGCTGCTGTGTGGAGCGGCATTCCTGACCGGATGTTCAGATTCAAAGAACAATAAAGAGATACGTAAAGTTGAGGCAGTGCAGGTGGAGACCCCGGAGGGGACTGCGCCAAGGCTGCCGTACCTTGTCAGCGTCACATACGCTGATGGCTCCAAGGAGTGGCGGCAGGTGAAATGGATGAACAGCGTGCGAGAGACGGAGGAGCAGGAGGCCGCCCTGGAGGTTGGTTCGGAATACACTGTCCGTGGATATATTATTGGAGATTCCACTGAGGCCGAAGGGTATCCGCTGGATGCGCAGGTGAAAGTTGTGGACGAGGCGTGGGAAGTGCCGGCCAGAGTCCCGCAGGCGCAGCCGCTTCCGTTGGGAAGCGTGCGCCTTATCGGGGACAACCGCCTCACTTCCAACCGCGATCTGGACATCCAGAACCTGCTTTCACTGGATATCACCCAGGAACTGTACAATTATCGTGATACGTATGGCCTGAGCACTGATGGCTATACCCGTTCCAACGGCTGGGATTCCCCGACGACAAAGCTCAAGGGACACGGCTCAGGGCACTATATGTCCGCCCTGGCATTTGCTTATGCAGGTACTGACGACCCTTCGTTGAAGGCTGCCTTGAAGGCCAATATCAAGAGGATGGTGGACGAACTGCGCTACTGCCAGGAGCTCACCTTTGTATGGGATCCGGCGCTGGGACGCTACCGCGAAGCCCGCGACCTTGCCCCCGAGGACGAACTTATGGGGATGAAAGGCACCTGGGATGCCTTTGACATCTACAAGAAAGACTGCACCAAATATGGTTATGGCTATATCAACGCCATTCCGGCGCAGCACCCCGTGCTCATAGAGAAATACGCCCCGTACAATAACCAGGACTGGGTTTGGGCGCCATATTATACAATTCACAAGCAGCTTGCCGGCCTCATTGACATTGCCTGCAACGTCGATGACCAGGAAATAGCCTCCAAGGCCCTGCTGATTGCAAAGGATATGGGCCTGTGGGTGTGGAACCGACTCTATTACCGCACTTATGTGCAGACTGAAGGCACCCAGGAGGAAAGGCGCGCCCGCCCCGGAAACCGTTACGAAATGTGGAATATGTACATTGCCGGAGAGGTTGGAGGTATGCAGGAGGCGCTCTCACGCCTGTCCGTGATGGCTTCGGACCCTACGGAAAAGGAGCGGCTGGCGCAGGCCGCCGGCTTCTTTGACGCCCCGGCCTTCTATCAGCCCCTTTCCCGCAACATTGACGATATCCGTACCCGTCACGCCAACCAGCATATCCCAATGATAGTGGGATCCCTCAAGCAGTTCCAGGCAACCGGGAACGAATTCTATTATAACATTGCGGTCAATTTCTGGAATCTGGTCCAGGGCAGATATGCCTATGCGATGGGGGGCGTGGGCAACGGAGAGATGTTCCGCCAGCCCTATACCCAGATGCTGAGCCTGAACACCAACGCCCAGACCCGCAGGAACGGGGAGACCTCCCCGGACCCCAACATAAACGAGACCTGCTGTTCCTACAACCTGGCCAAACTGACCAAGGACCTGAACTGCTACAATCCCGATGACGCCCGATATATGGACTATTACGAGCGCGTGCTCTATAACCAGCTGGTTGGATCCGTTCACCCTGAGCATTACGGAGTTACATACCAGTACGCAGTTGGCCTGAATGCCGCGAAGCCTTTTGGGAACCGCACTCCGCAGTCTACCTGCTGCGGTGGAACGGGTGCAGAAAACCACGTCAAATACCAGGAGGCGGCGTACTTTGTCTCTGACAACACCCTGTGGGTGGGCCTATATCTGCCAACCGAAGCCAATTGGGAGGAGAAGGGCGTACGCCTGCGCCAGGAGTGCTCCTGGCCTGCGGAGAGTTCTGTCATAACCATAGAGGAGGGCGGCCGCTTTGCAATGAAGCTGCGCGTTCCGTACTGGGCTACCAAAGAGTTCAGGATCAAGCTCAACGGGAAGAAGGTTGGCAGGAAGTATCGGCCATCGTCCTATGTGGAAATCCCTGAAAGGGAGTGGAAAGCCGGGGACAGGGTGGAGATAGAGATGCCTTTCGGCACGCATTTATTCTATGGCCCGGACAGGATGGAAGTGGCGGCAACCGCGGAGGGAGGCCCTTCGACGCAGTTTGAACCTATGTGGGAGGGCGCGTTGATGTACGGCCCGCTGGTGATGGCATCGCCTGATATCACAACCTGGGAGGAAGCTGAAATATCCCTTGATGCAGAAGAGATTGAGGCGGACTTTGACGGAAACGTGCATAAGCTTACCTTTGAAGGCAAGACATTCTACCCGGATTACTATATGACCGAAAGGGGAACCCATTATCTGAGACTGAACGCAAAGCAAAGTGACTGATTTAATATATAATATCATCTGGAGCCCGGCACTGATAGTGCTGCTGGTGGGCGCGGGGCTGTATTTCACGATACGCACGCGCTGTGTGCAATTGAGAAGGGTGGGGCTGATGGCAAGGATGCTGTTTGGCAGGCGCGCATCCGCAAGCAATAACTTTTCCCCGTTCCAGGCATTCTGCGTGGCGCTGTCAGGCAGGGTGGGCACCGGGAACATAGTGGGCGTGGCCACGGCCATAGCCCTGGGAGGCCCGGGGGCCGTGTTCTGGATGTGGGTGATAGCGTTCCTTGGCGCTTCCACCGCATTTACGGAATCCACCCTGGCGCAGATTTACAACTTCAAGCATAAAGGCGAACTGCGCGGAGGCCCTGCAAGCTACATTGAGAAAGGATTAAAGAAGCCTTGGCTGGGAATGCTTTTCGCCATACTGACCCTTGCGGGATATGGTATGCTGCTGGTGCTGACGCAGGCCAACGGAGTTTCCAGCGCGTTTGAGAATTCTTTCGCGGTTAAGCCGTGGGCTTCCGGCGCGGTACTGGCATTCATTCTCAGCCTGGTAATAATAGGTGGGGCAAAGCGCATCGCCAATGTGGCAACGCTGGTTACGCCGTTTATGGCCATCGCCTATATAATATTGGCGCTCATCATCATAGGCGCCAACATCAGCGCGGTGCCCGGGATGCTGGGAGTCATTGTGAAGAGCGCCTTCGGCATAAATCCGCTGGTGGGAGGAATGCTTGGAAGCACCATTGCGATGGGCGTGAAGCGAGGGCTTTTCTCCAACGAGGCAGGCCAGGGCGGCGGGGCTATAGTCTCCGCAAGCGCGGAGAACGAAATGCCCGCCCAGCAGGGCCTGGTGCAGGCTTTCTCCGTTTACATAGACACCATCCTGGTTTGTACGGCAACCGCCCTGATGATCCTATGCACTGGCAATTTCAATGTAGTGGATCCTTCTACCGGCGAGCTCCTGTATGCCTCCGCACCTGAGTTGGGAAGCAATTATGTGGGCTATACCCAGGCGGCCATCGACACCGTGTTCCACGGCTTTGGAAGCGCCTTTGTGGCCGTGGCGCTGAGTTTCTTCGTGTTCACTACGCTTATGGCGTATTACTTCTATGCGGAGTCAAGCATAGCATATCTTTTCAGCCGCTTCGGCAAGGAGGGAGGCAAGGCGGAGAAGGCTGCCGTATGGGTTTATAGAATAATAATGTTAACTTTGGTTGTACTTGGCGCCTGCACCAGCTCCGACATTGCCTGGAAATGGGGAGACGTGGGCCTGGGCCTTACAACCTGGATCAATGTCCTGGCGCTGCTGTTCCTGTTCCCGCAGGCGCTTGCTGCACTCAAGGACGTAGAGAAGAAATATCCAATAAAGAAATAATATGAAAAGACTGATTGTTCCGGTATTTGCCGTTCTGCTTCTTGCAGGATGCGCAAGTAAATCCCCTCAGGACGTGCTTACAAAGCACGACAAGGAGATTGACAAGATCATTGCACAGATGACCTTGGAGGAGAAGGTGATGATGCTACACTCCAAGACCATTATGTCTTCCGAGGGCGTCCCGCGCCTTGGAATCCAGGACATCAAGTATGCGGACGGCCCGTTTGGCGTGCGCGAGGAACTTGGCGACGGCTTCCGCCCCCTGGGCTGGCAGCTGGACTCCGCCACGTATTTCCCCACGGGATCGGCGCTTGCCGCCACCTGGGACCCTTCGCTGGCCTATGACTACGGCCACGGAATTGGCGTCGAGGCCAGGCTCCGCGGCAAGGACGTGATGCTGGGCCCGGCCATCAACATCCAGAGGCTGCCAGTGGGCGGCCGCAGCTACGAGTACCTCAGCGAGGATCCGGCCCTTGCGGCCGCCCTGGCAGTGGGTTACGTGAAGGGAATGCAGGACGCCGGCACCGCCGCCTGCGTCAAGCACTTTGCAATAAACAACCAGGAGACCAACCGCGGCAGCGTGAACGTGATAATTGACGAAAGGGTGATGCGCGAGATCTACCTCAAGCCCTTCGAGGCCACGGTGAGGGAGGCCGGAGCAATGGCCATAATGCCTGCGTACAACAAGGTGAACGGAGATTACTGCTCTGAGAACGAGCACCTCCTGAACGAGATCCTGCGCGGCGAATGGGGCTTCAAGGGCATCACGGTCTCTGACTGGGGCGCCACTCACAGCACTATGGGAGCCGCGCTGCACGGCCTTGACGTGCAGATGACAGGCGACAACTACCTTGGCCCGCCTCTCATCGACTCCATTGCCGCAGGCAAGGTTTCAGAGAAGGTTGTGGACGACAAGGTGCGCGAACTTCTCCGCGTGCGCTTCGCCATAGAGCCCATCCCCGCGGACAAGTCTAACCTGGTGCAGACTTCGCAGCCGGAGAGCCGCCAGGCCGCCCTTGAGGTGGCTCGCCGCTCCATTGTGCTGCTCAGCAACAAGGGCGCAGCGCTTCCTATTGCCAAGAGCGTCAAGACCATCGCAGTGATTGGCCAGAACGCCGTGCTGTCCACCGCCGCCGGCGGTGTGGGCGCAGGCGTGAAGACCCCCTACGAGGTAACCCCTCTCCAGGGCATCCAGCGCAGGGCGGGAGATGCCATAAAGGTTCTCTACGCCCCCGGTTACAGGAACTTTGGTGGAAGGGTTCGCCCGGGACAGGAGCCCAGGCCTCTCCAGGCTATGGCCATCGACGAGGAGCCTGACGCAGACCTCCTCGCGGAGGCCGTGGAGATTGCCAAGGCTGCGGACCTGGTACTCTTCTTCTGCGGAACAAACAAGACCATAGAGACAGAGGGCAGCGACCGCCAGAACATCAAGCTGCCGGTTGGCCAGGAGGCCATAGCAGCGGCTCTGGCTCAGGCCAACCCCAATATGGTCAGCGTCGTGATTTCCGGCGGCCCGCTGGAGCTTGCGGCCGTGGAGGGCTGCTCCAAGGCTATGGTGCAGGGCTGGTGGAACGGAATCGAGGGCGGAACCGCCCTTGCCGAAGTCCTCTTCGGCGACAGGGCTCCTTCCGGAAAGCTTCCGTTCACATACCCCCGCGTGCTTGAGGAGTCACCCGCATACGCAATGGGCAACTTCCCCAACAGGGCTGAAACCCAGGAAGACCTCTTCACCGGTATGTACCGCGCCGATATGGGCGGCACCGGAGGCCAGTTCCGCCGCGTAACCCCGGATTCCAAGTACACAGAGGGCCTGCTTGTGGGCTACAGGTGGTTCGACACCAAGAAAGTCCCTGTTGCATACGCATTTGGACACGGCCTTTCATATGTGAACTTCGAATACTCCAACATTGCCGCCTCCAAGAAGGCATACAAGGAGGGTGACGTTGTCAAGGTCAGCTTCGACCTCAAGAACACCGGCGATATGCCGGCGGAGGAGGTTGCCCAGCTTTACATCAGCCACAAGGACGCCAAGGTAGAGTATCCTGCAAAGGAACTCAAGGCATTCCAGAGGGTGGCGCTTGGCGCCGGCGAGAGCCGCAAGGTGACCCTGGAGTTCCCTGTAAGCGAACTTTGCTGGTGGTCTGACAGCGGCTGGCAGCTGGAGAAGGGCACCATTGAAATGATGCTTGGATCCGCATCTGACGACCTGCGTCTGAGCACTTCCGTAGAAATCAAATAATTTTTACTGATAATTCTGTAACAAACCCCGGACTGCTGCGTCATTTAACTGAAGCCGGTCCGGGTTTTTAACTCCGGCTTCCTGAATAAGAATGAGAAAACTGTTCTTCATAGTTGTCATTGCCTTGGCCCTGCCTCTTGCGGGTCTTGCAGAAAAACCGGCCAAGCCGGTACCTGGTACACAGATTTCAATGCTCATAAACGAGTACAGGTTTTACGACGGATTTGAGGCGGTAAAAGTAGGAAGGCTGGGAACCAAGATTGTAAAAGCCTTGATACAGAGCGGAGCCGCGCACGAAGATGATCCTGATTTGAAAGATGCCGTGAAAGTGCTCAAGGGAATAAAGAGACTGGCCGTGGTGGAGTATTCTGACTGCGCCCCGGAGGTAAGGCAAGGCTTTTCACAAAAGATGTCAAGGCTCCTCAGCGGAGCGGAGATGCTGATGGAGGTGAAAGACGGATCGGACATAATGCGTATGTACGGCGTTGTGGACGACCGTGGAGACAAAGTGAAGGACTTTGTCCTCTTCAGCCCGGAAGACTGCACGCTGATATGCCTCTTCGGCTCCATCTCCCTGGATTCAGTAATGGCCGTAGCGTCCAAATAATATGGATTACAAAGAGTTCTGTGACATCTACCTGCCCCTGGCGGACGGCCTGTACAAAGTGGCCTTCTATATCCTGGAATCGGAACAGGATGCAAAGGATGCCGTACAGGACCTTTACATAAAGCTCTGGGATTCAAGGGATACGCTGGATAGCGTGCACAACCCTATGGGATATGGCATCAGGCTACTGAAGAACATCTGCATAGACCGGATCAGAAAGGAGTCCCGCCACCCAAGGGAAGGCCTGAGCGAAGATCTGCCGGCGGCCGATACGGCGGACGGCCCGCAGGCCGCAAAGGAGCGGACGGCAAGGCTGCAGCGGGCTATAAGGAATCTTCCGGAGGGTCAGAGGACCGTACTTGAAATGAGGCTGTTGCGGGGAATGAGCAACGAGCAGATATCAAAGGAAACAGGAATGAGCAATCTGGCGGTAAGGGTTATGATAAGCCGCGCCAGGAAAAAGATAAAGGAAGCGATATGAAAACATTGCAGGAAATAGAGAACACCAGTTTCGAGCGTCTGGAACAGATTGCTAAGGAAGATGGCGTGCGCGTGCCCCGGGACCTTCAGGGCTCAGTGAGGGAGAGCGTGGCCGCCGCTGCACTGGCATCGGCCGGAGAAAGGAAGCCCGGCAGGGCAATGTGGCTCACATACGCGCTGCTCAGTATGTTCGCCGCCGCCTGCCTTGCCACCTTCTTTGTCATCCCGCGCACGCCCAAGGACACTTATGACGATCCGCTCCTTGCGTACGCCAAGGTGGAGGAGACCTTCGCCCTCATCTCAAAGCAGATGGACCGCGGCGTACAGAGCGCGCTCCTTGCAGAAGAATCATTGGAAACAGTTGACAGAATTATCAATAATACAAAATGAAAAGGTTTATATTGATTGCGCTGGCCGCATTGTTTGGTGCGGGCGCATTTGCCCAGGACGGCAAGTCTATCTACAACAAATACTCAGAGGCCGAGAACGTAAGCGCCGTGTATATTTCCCCGGCAATGTTCAAGCTTATGAAGAAGGTTCCGGACATCAACCTGGAAGGGGAGAGCGTGAACTTTGGACCCATCATCAAGACCCTCACTGGTATGTACATAATCAGCAGTGAGAATCCTGCAATCAACGAGGATCTCAAGAAGGACGTGGACCGTTTCATCCGCCGCGGTACCTACGAGATGCTTATGGAAGCCAAGGACAACGGCGAGGTTATGAGGATGTATACTATGGGAAGCGAAAAGACCGTCACCGGCTTTGTGATGATGTCCTACGAGCAGGAAGAATGCAATTTTATTTGCATAAATGGCGAGATGCCTAGGGAGGCACTGGAGGAATTGATAAATTAATTTCATATATTGCGTAAGATTTTGGAAAAATCATTTTAATACGCAGTATATGAAACTTAAAACCTTTGCAGCTATCTTCATTGCAGCCACCGCTGCATCAGTAAGCCTGTCTGCCCAGAACCCTATCATCAGGGACGCTTTCACTGCGGATCCATCCGCACACGTATTCGAAGGCAGAGTCTATGTATATCCGTCACACGACATTCCTGCACCTGCAGATTATGCACGCAAGGATTGGTTCTGTATGGCGGATTATCACGTTTATTCCTCCGACAACCTGGTAGACTGGGTGGACCACGGAGTTATCGTTGACCAGTGGCACGTTCCGTGGGTGAACTCAGCCGGCTACAGTATGTGGGCGCCTGACTGCAACTACCACAACGGCAAGTATTATTTCTATTTCCCCGCTCCGCAGAAACCGGAACCCGGCGCTCGCTTCGCAGGCAACGGAATTGGAGTGGCCATCTCTGACACCCCTTACGGACCTTTCGTTCCTGAGGAGAAGCCTATCCAGGGCATTGGCGGAATTGACCCTTGCATCTTCATAGACGATGACGGCACCCCGTACCTTGCCTGGTCAGGCCGCGGCCTTCAGGTTGCACGCCTCAAGGACAATATGCTTGAGCTTGATTCCGAGCCCGTGACCATCACCGGCATCCCCCGCGGACAGACCGAGGGCCCGTTCCTCTTCAAGCGCAACGGAAAGTACTACTACACATTCCCCTGGGTTGAGGATGCACGCGAGACCCTCGCTTACTGTATGGCAGACAACCCTCTTGGCCCGTATACCTTTATGGGCAAGTTTATGGAGCAGTCAGAGACCATCTGCTGGACCAACCACCATTCATTCATAGAGCTGGACGGCCAGTGGTATCTGTTCTATCACCATAACGACTATTCTCCATACTTTGACAAGAACAGGTCAGTATGCGTAGATTACCTGTATTTCAATCCTGACGGAACCATCATTCCCGTAACTCCTACACTCCGCGGTGTGGGCACATCAAAGGCTAAGTCACTCATCCAGATAGACCGCTATTCAGACAAGTCTGACAAATACGTTGCTGTTGACTTCCTGAACTCAGAGTTCACATTCGACGGTTGGAAGGCTATCCTCTGGAACACCACACAGGAAAGGGAGCCTCGCTGGATAAGCTATGACAGAGTAGATTTCGAGGACGGCATCAAGGACGCCACCATCAGGATCCACTCACTTGCCGGTGGTAAGATAGAGCTTCGCTCCGATGCGGTTGACGGACCGGTCATCGCTTCATTCGACGTTCCTGGCAGCCCCGTATGGGCAGAAAGGACGGTCAAGGTTACAAACAGCCTCAAGGGCGTTCATAACCTGTACCTGCTTATGACCGATGGAAACCACGTAGAGGTAGACTGGGTAAACTTCAAATAAAAGTACCCCTGCATAATCAAAGAGAAGCCGCGTCATCTCGGCGGGGCTTCTCTTTTTGTGTGCAATGATTAGATACTAGATAGAGTTTGAAGTTTTTCACAGATCCCAGTCTGAAACTTCTTGTCTTATTATTTCTAACTATTGCAAAGTTACACATTAGATATAACCAAAGCAAATATTAAACTTAATATTTCAAGAGTTAACTCATTGATAATCAATAGGCATTATTTGCGAAAACTTAATGAAGGCATAAATTGCGGCCAATTATTGACTCTTATACCGCTTTTCCGTACCTTTGTGTTATGAGACGATTATCTATTCTATTTTGCCTCCTTGCACTGGCAGGCTGCCGGCCCGGAGCAGTAACAATTGACACCCCTCAGGGCACCCTGTGCCTGGAACCTGTTGCCGCGGATGCCATCCGCGTCAGACTGACTCCGGAAGGAGCCCCTGATCTTGGGGAATTGATTTTTGTACAGAAAACCAAGACACCTAAATATAAGGTGGAGAAGAACGGCGCTGACATCACCGTGCGTACCGCACGGATGGCCGCGCAGTGGAGCGACGCCTCGCAGACGCTCACCTTCCTTGACGCGGAAGGCCGCGTGCTGCTCCAGGAGCTGCCCGGCGGCCGCACCGTCAAGGCCGTTGACGTGGACGGCTCCCCGGCCTATGCCGTAAGCCAGGCCTTTGACTCACCTAAAGGTGAGCACCTTTACGGCACCGGCCAGTTCCAGGACGGTTACCTGGATGTCCGCGGCCTTACAAGGCGCCTGACCCAGGTGAACACCCAGATATCCCTGCCAATGATCATCTCCAGCCGCGGCTGGGGCCTTCTCTGGCACAATTACGGCCTCACGGACTTCAACCCCGCTGACCACAGCATCAAGCTTACTGAAACGCAGGCTGACGGCGGCTCCGTGACCGTAAACGCCACGGGCACCGCCGGCAACCGCCGCGAGTTCCGCGCTTTCAGGACCTTCACCGGAGAGATTGAGATCCCTTCAGAAGGAGAATATGCACTCCTGCTTGACGTGGGCCGCGATATGGCCCGCCGCCAGTACCTTGCAGTGGACGGAGAGCCCATCATAGACATCTCCAACACCTGGCTCCCGCCAACCGCTGCGGTAAAGGCGCAGCTTTCCCCCGGAAAGCACACGCTTGAGGTGCAGGGCACCTTTGGCGACGCCCCCACAGTGTTCTGGCGTTCCATTGCAGATTGCACCACCTTCTCCTCTCCTGTAGCTGAGGGACTTGACTATACCGTATTCGCCGGAAACGCCGATGCCGTAATGCACAGTTTCCGCACCCTTTCCGGCCACGTTCCCGCAATGCCGGACTGGATCTTCCGCTATATCCACTGCCGCGAGCGCTATGACACCCAGGACCAGCTCCTGGCCGCAGCCCGCAGGTTCAACCAGGAGAAGATTCCCGTTGGAACCATTGTCCAGGACTGGCAGTGGTGGGGCAAATACGGCTGGAACGCTATGCAGTTTGACGAAGGTAAATACCCTGATCCAAAGGCAATGGTGGACGAACTCCACTCTATGGACCAGCACCTTATGCTTTCAGTATGGTCCCGCATAGGACGTGACTCAGAGCTTGGAAAGGAAGTTGAGTCCCGCGGCTACTACATTGCCGGAACCGAGTGGGTGGACTTCTTCCAGCCCGACGCCGCAAACTTCTACTGGGAGAATTTCAGCAGCAAGCTGGTTCCTGTTGGAATAGACGCCTGGTGGCAGGACGCCACCGAGCCTGAGAATGACGACCTCAAAGGCCGCCGCATAGGCCCGGACCAGATCCCCGGCGAATTCTATCGCAACGTATATCCACTCAAGGTTGTCCAGACCGTATATGAGGGCCTGCGCCGCGACCAGCCGGGCAAGCTGCCGGTAATCCTTACCCGCAGCTCTTTCCCCGGAATCCAGCGCTATGGCGCTGTCACCTGGAGCGGTGACGTTGGCAACGACTGGGACACCCTTCGCCGCCAGATTGTAGGAGGCCTTGGCCAGATGGCCGCCGGCCTGCCCTGGTGGACCTACGACGCAGGCGGATTCTTCCGTCCCGGCAACCAGTATTCAGATCCTGAGTACCAGGAAAGGATGATCCGTTGGATCCAGACCGCCGTTTACCTTCCGTTTATGCGCGTTCACGGCTATCAGAGCCGTACCGAGCCTTGGGAGTACAGTGAGGAGACAGAGCGCCTCTTCCTTGCCGCCATCGCTCAGCGCGAGGCCCTTCTCCCTTATGTCCTGGAGAATGCCCAAAAGGTATGGAAGGAAGACTATACGCTTATGAGACCGCTTGTATTCGACTTCCCTCAGGACGAGCAGGCCCTGAAGCAGGAGTGCGAATTTATGTTCGGACCTGACTTCCTGGTATGCCCTGTTCTTGCCGGTGGCGTTTCTTCCTGGAGGGTTTACCTTCCGGAGAATGCAGCAGGATGGGAGGACGTACGCAATGGTACCCGCTATGACGGCGGCCAGTACCGTGACGTGCCGGTTGACCTGGAGGCCATCCCGGTATTCAAGCGTCTTAAATAATCAAGATTCAAGCTTCTTGCAAGTCTCCAGCAGATAAGTCTTGAGTTTCTGCCCGTTGAGCGGCAGGCCAAGCTTGTTACGGATAATATTGTTGTTGGTGTTGCTTGAAGCGCGGCTGAAATGGGGCTCTATATCTTTGGAATAGAGTCCCATTAAAAATAAGCAGCAGTAACCAACCTCCCACTGGGTAAGGTTGTGCTCCTTGAGGAAGGCTATGAACTTGGGATGGCTGGCGGAGAACACCCTTGCTGTGGACAGGAGGAATTCGTCCCTGTTGCTCAAGAGTTCCTCTATGCTCTGGTTGGCTGCCTTGGAATCTACCGGATTGGAAGTAATATGCCCAAGCAGGACCTTGTCCAGCACGGCAAGGCGCTCGCCAACTATCTTGCGGGTTTCCTCGTTCATCATTTCAGACTGCCGGTGCGCGGCCTCAAGGGCGTCGCGCTCCCTCTGGAGATTGTCTGATTTCTGTTTGAGACTGCTAAAGTTCAACTGAATCCTTTCCAAGGCTTTCCTGCCAAAGTGAATTATTCCCCATCCCAGCATCAACAGGATCACTATGGCGCTAATAAGAAGGGTACGGACGTGCATTTGTCTCAATTGAACCAGCTGCGACTTGTAGCGTTCCTCCATAAATCGGGTATCGGAGTTGAGGACTCTCTTCAATCGTCTATCACCTGCCTCCCTGCCCTTCTTGAGGGATTCAACGGCTTTCTGGAAATCTCCTTCGTTCTCGTAAATCTGTGACAGGCGCACATAATAATCCACATTCAGGTCATCTGGATGATATGATGCGTAGTATCCCAGGACAAGGAGAGCCGAATCAACCTTGCCGCTGGCCGCGTATGCGTCCGATATCGAGAGCCAAGGCCTAAGGCCTCTGTTGGGGATTTCCGAGAAGCAGGAGTCTTTAAGCGCCTGTAGGTTTACAGTGTCTTTGACTGCCGCTGCAATGTCAATCCTGGTCTTCAGATACTGGGATCTGACGGCAAGCCCAAGGCTGTCCCAGTAGGGTACAAGTTCATCCAAGGCCTGACAGGCGGAGGGGATGTCCCCCAGATTGACATAGTCATCGGCAAGGGAGGCCTGGGATAATGCGTATTTGGGGAGGTACCGGTTCTCTTTGAAAAAGGCGCTGGCCTTGAGGTCGTTTTCAAGCGCGGCCTCGTAGTCCATTGTGTATTTGTACAGCTGGGATTTGAGGGAATAAAGATGCCCCGCAGTGTAAAGGTCTTCCGCCTGGGGGAGGACAGACTCTCCACGGGCAAGCCATTCCATTGCGGCCTCCGTGTCTCCTGCGTTGTTAGCAATGGTGGCTGCGTAGTAGCAGCTGCGGAGGTTATCTTCCGGAGTCCCGTGGTATCTGTAATAGTCCAGGGCCGGGGTTATGATGCTGTCACTCTTCACCAATACTCCGTTCCTGTCAAGAGCCTGGGAAAGCAGGAGTGCGTGGCGCGCGCGTTCCGCATTGGTACGAAGGCTGCTGCGGTCCATTTCCTGAAGGATGACCAGTGAACTGTCAGGGTGGGCCCACATAAAATGTTCCGCCCGCCGCAACTCATTGTCAGTCTGCCGGGAAGCTGTACAGGAAAAGAGAAATATTGTTGATATTATCAGTGGGATACTGATCCGCATGCCCAAAGTTACTTCTTTTTTCAGAAAATGTGTATATTTACACAGTATTACCTTATAATTATGTTTCTAAAAATTCTACTCCTTGTCCTGTTCTTTGCAGTGATGGTTGGCGTGGGCATTTATTGCCGCCGCACAGCGTCAGATGTTCAGGGCTTCGTGCTCGGTGGCCGCAATGTCGGCTCCTGGCTTACTGCATTCGCATTCGGTACATCTTATTTTTCAGCAGTAATCTTTGTTGGTTACGCCGGACAGTTCGGTTGGAAATACGGACTTGCAGCCACCTGGATTGGTATTGGCAACGCCCTCATAGGCTCCCTGCTCGCGTGGAGGATCCTTGGACGCCGTACGCGCTTGATGACGCAGTATCTGCAGAGTGCAACAATGCCGGATTTCTTTGGAAAACGCTTTATGAACAGCGCCCTCAAGGTTGCCGCATCGGTAATCGTGTTCGTGTTCCTCATTCCTTATACAGCTTCCCTGTATAATGGTCTGTCCCGCCTTTTCAGTATGGCGTTCAACATAGACTATATATGGTGCGTGCTGGGAATGGCCGTGCTTACAGGAATTTACGTTTGGGTTGGCGGATATATGGCAACGGCTGTGAACGATTTCATCCAGGGTATGATAATGCTGGTGGGAATCTGCGCCGTGATAGCCTCCGTGCTCAGCGGCAACGGTGGATTCAGCGCCGCCGTGGAGGCCCTCTCGCACATTCCTTCGGAAAGTGCTCCGGGGCTCAGCGGCGCCTTTGTATCGTTCCTTGGCCCTCAGCCGATATATCTGCTTGGAGTAGTGCTCCTCACTTCGCTCGGAACCTGGGGACTCCCGCAGATGGTGGGTAAGTTCTATGCCATCCGCAACGAGGCCGCCATCCGCAAGGGAACGTTCATCTCTACATTCTTCGCTATAATCGTGGCTGGAGGATGCTATTTCCTGGGAGGCTTCGGACGTCTCTACGGACAGAGCATAGAGTATACCGCGGCAGGCACTCCGGTTTATGACAGCATCGTTCCTTCAATGCTGGCATCGCTTCCTGACCTGATGATTGGCGTGGTCATCATCCTGGTGCTTTCCGCATCAATGTCAACGCTTTCGTCCCTGGTGCTCACTTCCGGGTCTACGCTTACCCTTGATATCATTGACCCTGTAGTGGCCAAGGCACGCAACGGCAAGCATCTTGGAGAGCGCAAGCAGCTGCTTTCAATCCGCCTTCTGGTAGTGTTCTTCATAGTAGTATCATCCGCCATAGCAATAGTTCAGGCTAAGAGCTCAGTTACATTCATCGCACAGCTTATGGGTATTTCCTGGGGAGCCCTTGCGGGAGCATTCCTTGCACCGTTCCTTTATGGACTATACTGGAAGCGCACAACAACCGCTTCTGTATGGGTCAGCTTCATAGCAGGTGTTGCAGTGATGTGTGGCTGTATGTACTGCACATTCACCGGCAAGACATTCATAAGCCCTTATTTCACATCTCCTATCAACGCCGGTGTGCTGGCAATGGTACTTGGACTGGTAATTGTTCCGGTTGTCAGCCTCCTCACTCCAGTCAAGGCAAAGGAGGAAGTGGAAAAGATGTTCAACTGCTACAACAGTACAGTTACCGTTCCTGCATCCACATCCCTTGTTGAGGAGAAGTAATTGGCGGAGAAAATTTTTTTTGTATATTTGAGATGTAACTAAAATCTATTCACTATGGGAATATTGATAACAATACTCATTGGAGCGCTTGCAGGATTCCTTGCAGGAAGGCTCGTTAAGGGATTCGGCTTTGGATTCCTGGTTAATCTTCTGGTTGGTATCCTTGGCGGATTCATCGGAGGAAACCTTCTGGGCTGGCTTGGGGTATCCTTTGGAGGTACTATTATCGGCCAGATCCTCACCGCTGTCGTAGGTGCAGTTGTACTGCTCTGGGTAGTTTCTCTATTCAAGAAGAAATAAAGAAGAGGCCGGTTCTGACCGGCCTTTTTTTATACCATATGGAAAAGGAAAGGATTGCTTTTTTGGATTACGTAAGGGTGTTTGCCTGCTTCCTGGTGATGCTGGTGCACGCTTCGGAGAATTATTATCCCGGTCCCGGGGCAACGGATATGGCAGGCCCCCAGGCAATATTGGCAAACCAGACGGACAGGCTCTGGGTGTCCCTGTACGATGGCTTTTCAAGGATATCCGTGCCTCTGTTCATAATAGTGTCAGCATATCTGCTGGCTCCAAAGAAGAAGGAGCAGACCACGCGGGAGTTTTACCGCAAGCGCTTTGGCAAGATCCTTCCGCCTTTCCTAATTTTTACTGTGCTGTATTGTACGCTGCCGCTTCTGTGGGGGCAGATAGATACGGCCACTTCATTGCGGGATCTGGCCCGGATACCCATTAATTTCCCTACGCTGGCGGGGCATTTCTGGTTTATGTTCCCGCTGTTCAGCCTGTATCTGTTCATCCCGGTGGTTTCACCCTGGCTGGAGAAGGCATCGGCGCGTGAAGAGAGGTTCTTCATACTGCTGTTCCTGATATCCAGCTGTATGCCGTTCCTAAGGCGATGGTTTGGGGAACTGTGGGGAGAATGTTTCTGGAACGAGTTCCATCTGCTGTGGTATTTCTCAGGGTATCTGGGGTATCTGGTGCTGGCGCATTATATACGCAGGCATTTGGATTGGGGCGTGAAGAAGAGGCTTATCGTGGGAGGACTGCTGCTGGTTGTGGGTTCGGCCGTGACCATTTGGTCCTACTATGTGCAGGCGGTTCCGGGAGTGGTCCTGGATACGCCGGTGCTGGAGGTGGGATGGAGGTTCTGTACGTTGAATGTGGTTAGCGCTACGGCCGGGGCGTTCCTGATGTTTTCCTGCATTGGGCTCGACGGGGCGGGAGACAACGCGGCTATGCCTCCAAAGTGGCTGGAGTCCCTTTCCAAGATGAGTTACGGAATGTACCTGATGCACATTTTCTGGCTGCATATGTGGACGTATGTCTCAATGCAGATGCTCCAGCTGCCAACCGTAGCCTCAATACCTTTCATTGCTGTGTGCACATTCGTGACTTCTGCCTTGTGCACAAAACTTATCTCGCTGCTGCCGGGCAGCAAGTGGGTTGTAGGCTGTTAGCCAAATATCAGTGTTCAACGGAAAAGGTCCCGTCAGGGGCCTGGACAATTGTGTCTCCTTCAAGAACGGAGACAAAGCCGTCGTCTGTCATCAGGGAGAGCATAGAGAAGCCCATACAGAAGTACGGCGCCAGTATCTTGTCGCCACAGAAGTCCTTGATTTCCTGATAGTTGTTTCCTGTATACAGGATGCGTTTCATAGGTCGAGGGGTTGAGGCCAGAGCTGCGCGTAGGCGGATGCCTTGGCGGCCAGGGGGAGGGGATAGGCGCGGGAGGTGGACGGCATACGCCACCAGCGCAGCTCCCTGCCGAAGGCGTTCACGTCAGTGAAGCAGCCGGGCGCCGGCACGGAGACAGATCCTTCGCTTACGCTCAGGAGGGAGGCAAGCTGCTCGCTGGCCTTGCCGCCCGTGGTTACAAGGGTGTGGCAGTCCGGGAGGCGGGAGAGGAGAGCGCCCACGTCAGTGGGCTGCAGGATCTCCAGGAAAGCGTCGCTGGCGTTGTCCTTGAGGCGGCGGACCTTGGAGGCGGTGTCATAAAAGGCGAGGCCGGCGCGGCGGCAAAATTCAACTACGGAATCGTAGTTGAAACGCCTGCCGGCCGGAGCCACAAAGTGCTGGGCATCGCCAAAATGCACCAAGCCCATTACCCGCCAGAAATCGTTGTTGAAATTTGGGTAGAAGAAATCCATAGACCACCGCGCGCGGGGTGGCGGGAAACTGCCAAGGAACAGGATTCTTGCTCCTGCCGGCAGGAATGGCTCCAATGGATGATTCTCTACAGTCAATCCCAAAGGATTATTTTTTCTTCAGTTCGGGTGTGGGGCCGCTAAGTTTTGCCTTGTCCTTCAGGTCAGGTGCCTTGACCTTAGGAAGCTTTTCGTCTTTACGGACAGGTTCCGGCTTCTTGGCATCTGCAGGATCTAAGGGTTTCAGATCCTCGAAACGAGGCCTTTCGCATTTGAGCAGAATTTCTGCTCCATCTCCTTCCTGGCTGCCTGCTGGCGGACGGGGAGTGATAATAACCTTTCCTGGTGTTTCTTTTTTCATAATAGTAAATATTAATAGTGGCACTTAATGTCTGCGCAAATAATCGTCAATAGCCGTAAGGGCTTCCTTGATGTCAGATATGTCCCCTGTCTGGTCAGTGACAACCTGATTGGTAATCCACATCATTGAATAAAGGCCATAGTCCGTCTTTATGAAAGCAGGGATGTTGATGGCCCCCTGGCTGGCTATCTGGTTTACGTTATTTTCGTTTATGAAATCCTCGAACCTTTCATTCCTGTCTTCAATATGCTTGTTAGCTATGTCCACTGTCAACTGGCTGCTGTCGTATGCGCGTATTATTTTCATAGAAAGCAGGCTGTTGCCAATCTTTGGGAACAATGATGAGGACTGAAGGAACTCCAGGGCGTCGTTGCTCACGGTGGCGTTCACTGCTGCCAGGATCATTCCGCTGTGGTAGGCTATGGAGTCTGCAGGGCAGCTGTCAATGTCCTTTCGATGCCGCAGGAAATACTTTGCGGAGGCATTTTCCTGGTTCAGATATTCGTTCAGGATGTTGATGTCTTCCAAGTTGTTGGTCAATTCCGTGCGGACCAGCCAGAGCGCGGATCGGACTTCTTCACGGTTGTGGGCTTGGTCAATAAGGTCCTGGATCCAGAAGGTTATGAATACACCCAGGATGATTGATATTGAGTCCAACAAGATACTCTTTACTGAAGCGTTCATCTGAAAACCGGAATAACCAATTTCAAATATAAATATTTTTTCTGAAAATGACTATCTTTGTATTTGGTTAACAGTTAGTAGCGTAAATGAATACAGCAATTCTTCTTCTTCATTGCCCGGACAAGAAGGGCATCATCACGGAAATCACCAAATTCATATCGGACAACAACGGAAATATTGTCTATCTTGACCAGTACACGGACAATGTGGACAAGCATTTCTTTATGCGTCTGGAGTGGGAACTGGACGGTTTCCAGATTCCCCGTGAGAAGATAAGCGAGTACTTTGGAACGCTGTACAGCAAACGCTACGGTATTGACTATCACGTATATTTCAGCGACCGCAAGCCACGTATGGCCATCTTCGTGAGCAAGATGAGCCACTGCCTGTATGACCTCCTGGCCCGATACGAGGCCGGGGAGATGGATGTTGAGATTCCCTGCATAGTCAGCAATCATCAGGACCTGCGCTACGTCGCAGACCAGTTCAAGATCCCATATTACGTCTGGGAGATAGCGCCTGACCATTCCAACCAGGCCCAGGTGGAGGCGGAGCAGATGGCGCTGATGGAAGAACTCAAGATAGATTTCATTGTCCTTGCGCGCTATATGCAGATAATTGGCGACAAGTTCATCGCCGCATATCCGCATAATATGATAAACATCCACCACTCGTTCCTTCCTGCCTTCGTGGGCGCTAAGCCTTATCATCAGGCGTATGAGAGGGGAGTGAAGATTGTGGGGGCAACAAGCCATTATGTGACTGCGGAACTGGATGCAGGCCCTATCATTGAGCAGGACGTAGTCCGCATAACACACAAGGACACACCGGAAAGCCTGGCCCTCAAGGGAAAGGACCTGGAGAAAATAGTCCTCTCCCGCGCCGTCAAGAAACATCTGGAAAGGAAAATCCTCACTTTCAAGAATAAAACCATTATCTTTGGGTAATGGTAATATCTCCTACGGAACAATGCTGGTTTGTCGCAAGGGTGCGCAGCGGGCACGAACTCAAGATGCGGGAGCGTCTTGATTCGCTGGGCGTGCGCAACTACATACCCAGCAGGATAGTGACACGCGTGCGCGGCCACAAGAACTGCAAGGTGGAGGCTCCGGTTATCCCAAACCTCATTTTCCTGTTCTGTACCAAGACGCTGGCCCTTTCCCTTGCAAACGGTTACGGCCTTCCAATCAGTTATCTGATAGACCACGCCACACGTACGCTGCTGGTTGTCCCCAAGAAGCAACTGGAGGATTTCATCCGCGTAATGGAGGAGGACCCTTCCACCCTATGTCCGCCTGACCAGGTGTTCAAACCCGGGCAGAAGGTGCGCGTCATAGCCGGCAACCTTGCCGGAGTGGAAGGCGAGGTGGAAACTCTCCCCAACCGCACCTACCTGCTGATAAGCGTCTGCGGCCTCCTCCGCGCCCGCATCCAGATACCCCGCGCCTACGTCAAAGCTATTTGACGCTTAAAGGGAAAAGGCTGTCAACATCGTACTGACTTAGTCCCAGGATGCGGCGGATCTGTCCGTTTGAAGAATGGAAGTCGTAATGCAGTGTACGGGCCAAGTCGCTCTTTTGAGCCTTGGAAAGATCTCGCAGACCTGATACTTTGTATGCTTCCCTGACCATAGCCATCACTTTTCCCATCAATTCTGAATCGGTCAGGAAATCTGCATCCCCAAACTCCTGAGCCAGTTCCTGATAGGCTTCTACATTTTTCCCCAACATATTAAAATAATGATGGGCGTCCCTGAATATATTCATACCAAACTTGATGGCGCAGTAAGATGAGGGTGTTATATATCCATCTAGAACAGACCACTCGCCTGGCAGTTCAGGAGCCCTTCCCCTGAACATCTGCCTCTTTGGCGTCAGAGTGAAATCGTCATACTTTTTATGGGTAGGGATGTCATTGAAATAATACCTTCCTGTTCCCCAGGGGTAACTGAATGGGGTGTAATGGGGGTCGGCCACATATCCATTGCGGTTTGTATATACAATATTATTCCGCAGGGAAACCAGATTGTCAATACTTTTCAGGTCCGCTTTTAGTTGCCCCACTTCCTTAATGGTTCTGTAGAGCCGTTTCTTAATAAAAGCAAAAAAGGCCAGGATATCGTCTCTTTCTCCAGACACTATCAGGTGTAAGTGATTGTTCATCACCTCAAAAGCAATAATGATTACTCCGCCAACCTGCAGCCCATTCTTGTTATACTTAGGGCGAAACTCATAGGCCGCCTGCGCAATGACATTCATTACAAACCAGAAGTCTGCCTCTGTCACAAAAAGGACAGGTGTATCCTTCCCGGAAGTATAAACATGCCAGTATGGGCCGCGTGAACCAAACAGCATTTCACATGCTTTCTCTCTTTCAGCATAGTTTTTCATAGCTTTGTCAATATGTATTTGAAAATGGTTCAGAATAAGGGCTTTTTCTGAACGAAACACCTCTAAACTGAACTTTCGTTCAGAAAAGAGGCTTATTTTGAACCAATTTGCCGTTGAGGGTCAAAAAGGTAGGTTGGTTGGGATAAAGATAGATAATTCTCCTAAAACTCACTAAAAAATACTACCTTTACGCATACACTAAACGTATTGATATGAAAATAGCAGTAGCAGGAACGGGATATGTGGGATTGAGTATGGCCACGCTGCTGGCGCAGCACAATAAGGTTACGGCCGTGGATGTGATTCCGCAGAAAGTGGAAATGATAAACCGCGGTGAATCGCCCATTATGGACGATTATATCCAGGAGTACCTGGCAGGCAAGGCCCTTGACCTCACGGCCACCCTGGACGGAGAATTGGCATACAAGGATGCCGATTTCGTTATCATTGCCACGCCAACGGACTATGACCCCCGCCAGAACTTCTTTGATACCTCCAGCGTGGAGTCTGTGATAGACCTTGTGCTCAGCGTGAACCCCGCCGCCACAATGGTCATCAAGAGTACCATCCCCGTAGGTTACTGCCGAAGCCTCTACGCCAAATATGGCGACAGGCTCAACCTGCTCTTCTCCCCGGAATTCCTGCGCGAGAGCAAGGCCCTATACGACAACCTGTACCCGAGCCGCATCATAGTGGGCTACCCAAAGCAGAATCGCGCGGACCTGCTGGCGCAGGCGCAGGCTTTCGCCGCGCTGCTGCAGCAGGGAGCGCTCAAGCAGGACATTCCCGTCCTATTTATGGACACCAAGGAGGCCGAAGCCGTAAAACTCTTCGCCAACACCTACCTTGCGTTGCGCATCAGCTACTTCAACGAGCTTGATACCTATGCGGAGATGAAAGGCCTTGACAGCAAGGCCATCATAGAAGGCATCGGCCTTGATCCGCGCATAGGCACGCACTATAACAACCCTTCGTTCGGATACGGCGGCTACTGCCTTCCCAAGGACACAAAACAGCTTCTGGCAAACTTCCAGGATGTCCCGGAGAACCTGATAGACGCAATTGTGAACTCCAACCGCACCCGCAAGGACTTTGTGGCCGACCAGGTCCTCAAGATGGCAGGCTACTACAACTACTCCGGCGCCAACCAGTGGGACCAGACAAAGGAAAAGGACGTCACTGTTGGCGTCTTCCGCCTGACAATGAAGTCCAATTCCGATAACTTCCGCCACAGTTCCGTCCAAGGTATTATGAAGCGCATCAAGGCCAAGGGAGCCACCGTGATAGTGTACGAGCCCTCACTGCCGGACGGCAGCAGTTTCTTTGGGAGCGAGGTGGTGAACGACCTTGCGGAGTTCAAGCGCCGCAGCAGCGCCATCATAGCCAACCGCTATGACAGCATCCTTGACGATGTCGTAGACAAAGTCTACACGCGGGATATCTTCCGCCGTGACTAGTCCAGTTCAAAGTGGACGGTGGTGTCGTAGTCGTTCCAGTTGCGCAGGTCCAGTGTTATTGCCTTCTGGTCATAGACGTTGCTGAACTGGGTGTCCTCTACGGTGCCGGTTTCCCATAACAGGTCTTTCCAGTGAACCTGGGCTAGGCATTCCTGAGCCTGTTCCAATGTCAGGATACCGTTGTGCTCATCCAGGTAATTGCCGGCGGTCTCATAGCGCCACCAGCTCTTGCTGTGGGGGTTGCCAACGGCGGGGTCTGGCTCCGTGGTGTAGTATTTGGGGGAGAGCAGGTGGTTGGTCACCAGCATATAGTTCTTGTCCGGGGACTTGCGCACAACCATAGATTTCCAGCCTTCTTCTTTGTCAAATTCCAGCACTGCGGCGTCTCCGGTGGCATCGGCAATCATATAATGGTAGCCTGAGCCCACTGCGGCATCGTGCCTTACGTCAACGGTGGCGGCAAGGTCAAGCGCTTCCTGTACCGTGGCGCAGCGGTCCAGCCAGAGCCTCATTATGATTGTGGTTCCCACATCGTGCGCCGGGGTGTCCTGCTGGGAAGCCTGCTTTGGAAGGGCCATAATGGAGGTGCAGAGTCCGGCCTCGTTTATCCCGTCTACAGGGGCGTAGATGGCTGCCAGGCAGCTCAATTTCTGCATCAGCGATTCGGGCAGCTTTTCCAGAGAATATCCAAAGTGGGACATATCGCTGACGGCAATGGAGGCATAACCCTTCTTGGGATGGGATACCGTGACCATTGTGGGGTTCTTGAAGTAATCGTAATTGCGGCCGTACCAGAAGCCGTCCTCTCCTGCCTTTACAGCCTGGAAACTGGTGCAGTTCATAGTAGCCATTTCACCGCTTTCATCTGCCACCTGGGCGCTCTTCATCTTGATGGGGATGCCCTTTCCTATGCGCCCTATGACGTAATCCAGGAGCTCCGAGTTGGTGTCGACGTCCTTTTCAATCACATCGTCAAGGTCATAGGCGGCCTTATACTCCATATGGTAAAGGTATTTGTTGCCGCCTACTGACTCTATGGTGCGGATTGTTGCTATTTCTCCGCCCCAGATGCACAGGACGGCAATTAAAAGGGCTGCAAGGATGCCCAGTATCCAGAGTATGATCTTTTTCATATTATTGTAAAGATAACGTTTTTATTATTTGGATGTCAGGGTGAGGGTGGCCTTTTTCAGGCCCGGTGCGGAAACGGTCAGCCGGCACTTCCCGGGCTTGCCGGAGCTGCGCACAACGGCAAGGGCGCGGCCCTTCCAAGTTGTGTGCAGAGCATCGGCGTAGGAGCCGGTGTCCTCAAGGTTGGCGCTGCCAACCGCCTGGACGGCTCCTCCGTTCGCCGCCACGCTCACATTCACCTGGGCGTCAGGGCATACGCGTCCGTTCCTGTCTACCACTTCTATGACCACGAATGCGACATCCTTGCCCTCTGCCTTCATTGACTGAGACTCCGGCGTAAGCCGGATTGCGTACGGCTTGCCGGATGTGGACAGAGAGCGCGTCTGGCCGGAGGCTTCGGCGCGAAGCGTTCCAGGCTCATATGGCACTTCAAATACCGCCTTGTACTGCGTCGATATGTCAACCTGCTTGGTTCCTACCAGGCGGTCGTTCAGGTACAGCTTCACCTCAGGGGCCTTGGTGTAGACCTCTACAATGGCAGGTTTGCCTTCCCATCCCGGCCAGTCCCAGCTCTCCCAGGTGGGGAATACTGCCCAGCCGGTGGTCTTGATCTCTCCGTGGTAACCGTCTGGCTCCCTGACAGCCAGGTACAGATAATTCTCGTCCCCGTTCCAGAGCATATCCCTGTAATGGCTTATTGGTTTGCGCCAGCCGGTAAGGTCAACGTCTCCGCAGTAAGCTCCGTGATAAGGGAACTGGCCCTCAAGGTGGAAGGAGTTTCGTGGGTCGCCTGTGTAATAGTATTTGCCAATACCGCTTTCTCCTATGTAATCCAGCCCGGTCCAGACAAAGTCTCCTATTATGTAACTGTTGTCCTGGCAATAGGCCCAGTTGCGGAACGCGTCGTTGGGATAGCTTTCAGTTTGCGCTATAACCCTTTGGGGATCGCGCTGATGGTCGCGCGCCGCGTGCTGGATCAGGTAGTTATATCCTGCAATCTCAAACACTTCCACCAGAGGGTCATAGATTTCCCAATCCCTGTCCCACGATGCCAGGGCCGATGTTATGGGGCGTGTGGTATCTTCTTCGCGTATGGCTTGGGACAATCTTCTGGCAGTGGTGATTACGCCTATGGTCTTGCGCTCGATAACCTCGTTGCCGGTGCTCCACATAATGATGGAGGGGTGGTTTCTGTCACGGCGTACCATACTCTGGACATCTTCCTTGTACCATTTGTCAAAGAGGGTGCTGTAGTCGTGTGGGTTCTTCTGCTCGCGCCAGCCGTCGAAGCTCTCGTCGATGACCAGGAGGCCAAGCTGGTCGCAGGCGTCAAGGAAGGCGGGGGCGGGAGGGTTGTGGCTGGTGCGTACTGCGTTGAACCCCGCTTCCTTGAGAAGCCGCGCCTTGCGGTACTCCGCGGCGTCGAATGCGGCGGCGCCCAGAATTCCGTTGTCTGAGTGGATGCAGCTGCCGTTAAGAAGGATGCGCTCCCCGTTCAGGACAAAGCCTTCGGCCGAATTCCATCGTATGGTGCGGATGCCGAAGCTCGTTTCAGCGTGGTCCAGCGCTCCTTCGAGGGAGGCCTCGTAAAGGGCGGGGGAGTCAGGGCTCCAAAGGCTGGGGCTGTCGATGGCTATGTCTTCACAGATGTCAATTGTCTGTTCCGGACGGGAGGTGACGGGGACAAGGACCCTGGCCACAGTCTTTCCTTCACGACGGAGTACGATGATGACGTTTCCTGTGAATGTGGCAATGCCTTCGTTGACCAGTTTGGACTGGACGCGCACCACGGCGCGGTCCGGAGTGGCTTCGAGCGTGGAAATGAAGGTTCCCTGGTGCTCAAAGTGTATCAACGGCTCGTCGGTTAGCCATACGTGGCGGTAGATGCCGGAGCCGGAGTACCACCTGCAGTTTGGCTGGGCGGAATTGTCCACCTTTACGGCTATGGTGTTGTCGCCTTCTTTCAGGAAAGGAGTGATATCGACGCGGAATGAGGTGAATCCGTAAGGATGTCCTCCGGCCAGCTGGCCGTTGACATAGACCTCGGAGTTCATATAAGCGCCTTCGAAGTAAAGGAACTTCTTGCCTGGCGTGGTGTTGTATTGGAAGGATTTCCTGTACCAGCCCAGGCCGGTGGGGTAGAAGCCGCCGGCGTTGCCGGCGGGGGCGTCCCTGTCCGGCACGGCCTCTATGCTCCAGTCGTGAGGGAGGTCCAATGTGCGCCAGGAGGAATCGTCAAAGCCGGGATCGGCAGCCTCCTCCGGAGCGTCAAGTTGAAATTTCCAGCCTAAGTCAAACAGTTCACCTTGAGGCACACCTGCATTTGCGGTGGCACACAATGCCATTACGGCCATTGCCAGAATCCAAAACCTTATCTTCATAGCGTGCATTATTGTTCCAATTATCACAAAGTTAATGCACTTGCACCTTGGAATCAAGAGTTTTAGATATTAGATTTGTACATATAACCTATTAAACAGACATTTAATGTTCACGCTTATAGAACTTCCGTACGCACCCAATGCGCTTGAACCGTTTATCAGTTCCCAGACTCTGTCTTTCCATTACGGAAAGCACTTGCAGGCCTATGTCGACAACCTGAACAAACTGCTTCCAGGCAGCGGATTTGAGGGCCTCTCCCTAGAGGAAATCGTCGTAGCTTCCGCCGTCATGCCCGGCTCGACCGTCATGCCCGGCTCGACCGGGCATCCCGCGATCTTCAACAACGCCGGCCAGATCCTCAACCACAACCTGTACTTCACCCAGTTCAGGCCCGCCGTCATCCCCGCCCCCGCCGTCATCCCCGGCCCGACCGGGGATCTAAAGTCCCGCATTGATGCCCAATGGGGCTCCCTCGACGCCTTCAAGGCAGACTTCGAAGCCAAGGGCGCAGGCCTTTTCGGCAGCGGCTGGGTATGGCTTGCCGCCGCCCCCGACGGCTCCCTGCAGATTACCCAGGAGCCAGGCGCCGGCAACCCCCTCACCCGCGGCCTCAAGCCCCTCCTCACCTTCGACGTCTGGGAGCACGCCTACTACCTTGACTACCAGAACCGCCGCGCCGCCCACCTCTCCGCCCTCTGGAACATCCTCAACTGGCCTGAAATTGAAAAACGCTATCAAGGGTAACGAGCCAAAAGAGTCTGACCCTGTCTGCTTAGGAAATATCTATATATTATTAGATAAAGATAAAATATCTAAAATAATATAGATATATTGTTGTTATCTAGAAAAATATAGATATATTTACAACGGATTAAAGATTATCAAGTATGATTGCTACGATATCAGCTGACATAGTACGCTCAACCTCACTCAATACGGCTGACTTGGTAGAGCTTAGAAGGGGGTTGCAAGTTTTTTTTCAAGACCTTGCTGATGATTTCCCTGGTTTCTGGGCGCGTATAGTCAGAGGTGACAGTATCGAGTGCGTTGTCCCTAATTATCAGTATGCGCTGAGAATTACTATCCTATTGAAGCTATATATCAAGATACACGTGTCTGATTTTGAATCCTCTGAACTGCTGCGCCGATATGGGATCAGGTTCTCGATAGCAGTTGCAGATATTAAATATGCAGATAGGGAGGAGGATATAATAGATGGCCCTGCTATTTATATGTCAGGAAGGAATCTGGATGAGATAAGCCGGAAGGGCGGGAGTATGTCGGTATTTGAGATAGAGAGGGGAAACCGGTCGTTAAACAATATATTGGATTCATATGTGGCAATGGTCAGCAATCTTGTGGACTCATATTCTTCTAAGCAGGCAGAGGTGGTCTTTTACAAATTGTTAGGCTTCAAGGAAGTAGATATAAGTGAGCGCCTGGGTATTTATCAATCGTCTGTGAATACAAGGTCAACGAATGCCCAATGGGGACTGTTGAATACAGCAATAAAGGATTTTGAGAATGTAAAGTTTGAGAAGATATGTGGATAGAATTGTTCCTATGCCTGTTGATGGCTCACCTTGTCGCTGACTTTGTACTTCAGACATCGGCATCCTGTAATAGCAAAGCAGACAAGCATTGGCGGAGCATCCATCAGTATACTCACGCGACAATTGTGTTTGCATTGTCTTGGATAGTGTCTTGGAATGTGCGGTTCTGGTGGTGTGCACTGATTATTGGGGCACTTCACCTATGCATTGATATTTGGAAATCTTATCGGCAAGAAAATGTGACTTGGTTCGCATTGGATCAGTTGCTTCACCTCCTAGTGCTGGCTGTTATTGCTTGGCTATGGAGCTCTATAAATTTGTGGAGTATGCCCTTTGGTATAAATATCCGCTATGTCGCCATAACCCTAGCAGCGCTTATTTGCTGGAAACCAGCGAATATCTTTATCAAGTTGCTTTTGAAGCACTATAGCGTAAATATGCCGCAGGAAAAGGAGAGTGGTTTTAATGCCGGAGCTCTGATAGGAACCATAGAGCGTTGGTTAATCTTGATATTCGTTTGTATGCAAAGGTATGACGCTTTAGGATTGCTGATTGCTGCAAAGTCAATAATTCGTTTTGGGGATTCGCAAACTAACAAGTCCGAATACGTCCTTGCCGGAACTCTGCTGAGTATATTTATCGCTGTGTTGGCGGGATTGGGGGTGATGATGGTTAGCAGTTAGGAATGAATGCTAATCATATGCCTACTAATAGGATTACCCAAACCGCCGCGCCGCCCACCTGGCTGCCTTATGGCATATAGTGAACTGGAAAGAAATAGAGCGCCGCTATCAATTTTGATAGTGACTGAAACAGGTTCTATTTAATTGGCGCTGGTCGAGTACCTTTGAGTTGGAATATCTGGCTCTCGTACTTCCAGCGCCAAATTACTATGTCTGGGTTAAGGTTGTTTTCTTCTGACAATGCCCTGAGCCTTTCCTGAGCAAAATCATTTACTTGAAATATGTAGACACCTAATCTTGTCGTAGATTACTTTGAGGTTTGCATTTTCAAGTTCCTCGTCAGTAAACTCCAGGCCACTGTCAACACAGCGATAGAACGATTTTTCGTATGATATATTTTCTCCACGATAAGATACGATTGCTGGTTCTGTGCATAACTCCAGCAATCCTCCTGTAATGGGACTAGGTTTATCCACTATCTGTTTCATAAGACCTAAGTAGATCAAGAACCGGGTAATACTAAATCCTTGTTGATTATTACATCAAGATTAATTGGTGGTAACACTATGGGATTGAGTACAGTCCCTTCTGTTTTTGCGTGAATAATACCACGCAAAGTCCCAACGGAAATGGATCCCATATAGCGCAAGAAATCTACAGGGATCTTACCTTCTTGTTTAAGAGTATCAAAAGCTGACGAATCAATATCAAAGTAGCAGGCAATCTGAACAGTTAGCAGTAGTTTTTCGTTTTGAGTATAGTTGACACTTATGATATTCCTTACTTGATGGTTGTCGGATCTGACGTTGTAACTGCTATTAGCTTTTACCATTACGTCCTGACCATTGATAAATGAATCAGGAAAAAGAGCGAACTGAATGGTCTCAATTCGCGAAATACGGTATGGGATTGATTTTATCATGCTCCTTGACGATAGTAAAAAGAATCATTTAAGGTATAAACCGATACCGGGATTTCAAGATTGCATCCAGATGCAGATGTCGCCAGAACTGCAGAGAAAGACTCATCATTTTCAAGGATATAATCAGAAATGTCCTTAAACTCTATAATAGGAGCCTTCCCAATAGCAAGGGACAGTTCGACCAGTTTGCTAATCTTATGGTCAAAGTTACCGTTCAATAACTGCGAAACGTATCCTTTACTACAGCCTAGATATTCAGCAAGCTGAGAACTGTTCCTATGAGTTCTCTTCATAAATGATAACAGTTCCCTATACAGATCAGTCTGTATTTTAGCTATCCAATAACCCTCACTTTTTAATAGTTCTGCTCTTTTCATCGTTTTCTATGATATTTGATTCTTTTAAATACTGTTTCTTTAACGAGCGAAAGGCTCTGAAGTCCTTTTTCTGGTGATTTTTATTCCCTCCTAGGATAATAATCTTTCCGCCATAAGAAGAAATGCCATACACGCGTAAATCTCCGTCTTTGAATTCATATTCCTTAACTTTTTCTTTCTTTGGAGTTACATCTTTAAACTTTGTATTAGGCAGAGGTTTGTTATTAGCGACCTCGTTCATATAGAAGTAGATCTTTTCCAGGCTTCGTCTATATTTGGACTCCAGATTCTTTTCAAAACTATCAAAGGGACAATCACCATTGACGATCAATTTCTCAAACGTCTGATTTCCCTGGATGGCATCAATTCTTTGAAGAGCAAATTTAGACATAAAAAAGTTAAGTTCAAACTAAACCGACAAGGGGTTCATCAATTCGCAGTGAAAGTAACCATATTAGTTGAACTCTAGATAGGTCTAATGAACCATTAACCTTTTTATTAAGACTTGTTTTTTTTAACAGAGGCCGAAAACCTTTCATGAATGTATTTTTTTATATCAATACTGTGAAACAAATGTACTCTAATAATACTTCATTCATGTCATACTAGCTGTTTGAGGAGTGGTTACACAATCAGATTCTAGTCCGTTGAGTATTGTGCTGTAATAACCAAAACAAGGGATAATAATTAATGACGGAGTATGCGAATAATTTTAGGCTAGAGGGACTGTAGACACCTTTATTTGAGGATGAAGTCCAATACTGTCAAGCCATCCTTTGAGTGAGTCTTTCGCCCGGGTTGGAGAATTTGTAGGGCCAATATAGATTTCTTTGATTGAAGTGAGCGGTAAATATAGTTCAACGAAAGGAACTATTAGGCCGTCTTTAATATCGTATTTAATAGGGAAGAATTGATTTCTGAGATTAAGACAATACTCTTTGCAAAAAGAGAGAATGGGTATTCGGCATTCTTTTTCATAGTCAAAATGGTCATCTTTGAATAATAGCCCAGCTTTATTAACCATTCTCCCTGTCCAATAATTATCAAACAAGCATTTCCCTAGTTCCTTTTTATGCATCAGATCATAGATACAATCATATAGATTATATCCTTGGTTAAGTATGTCGTAAACGCTGAATCCTATAGATAGACCTTTCCCTTTTTGACCGTAGTAATTCCACATTGGTAAAGAATCAGGGTTATGTGAGAATGAAATAGAGAAAAGTTTCTGTTTATTATCTCTTGCACAGTATCTATACATTTCATATCTGCTCAATGTTGCACCTGGGAACTTATTCGCCGAATTAGGGTACTTCTCTTTTTCTAATTCAGAAAACATATATGGAAGTTCTAAACCCTCAGACTCATCATTCATATAATTAATACTATGAGCTCTCAGTACGGCTTTGTTGGTACTAAGATTATCTTGACAAAGAATCCCGTTGAAGAGCACTTCCCATGTTGTATAATGATACACTATCCCATTCTTAACTTGGCATATAACACTTTTGTATTCAGGATGCTTTTGAATAAAATCAATATAATCAGTGTCTTCAGGATAAGGTTCATGCCCTTCGTATAATATAGGCGGTTCGACTTCACATGGTTCCCATCCTTCAGCGATAATTAAGTCCAAGGGAGGATTTGATATACAACTATTAGCCGCCCACTGGCCTGAGGCTAAATTATTATGGGTATGTTCCGGCTTTATAGAGCTGCAAGTAGAGTATACAGTTTTGCCATCAATTACTTTTTTATACATTTCGCAAGTATAAGATAAGGGGGATATAGACGTATTAAAAATCTTCTTTGATCCGCTCCATTGAGAGGATACGTGTCATGAGTATTTGAACAGAATCATAAGTGTAGGACCCTCCTTTTATGGATTGTAATTCTCGGCACAAAGGAAGAATCTCGTCCTCACTTTTAACAATAATATAGTTAATAGAATCTGGTTCAAACGATACACCATATCTTTCATTATATGAATTGATTCTAATCCACTCTTTCTCCTTTTTTAGCATATCCCCAGCTAAAAAGTTTATTTCTTCTTTCGAACTACATATTGGAGGGACATATCGCCACTCACGCTCATCGTAAAAACAAACACTCTTTCTTTTTCCATTTATTTCTTGATACCCTTTGTATGGCTTCATCATAAAGTATGCTGTCAATAATTCAGTAAACCCTTTAGAGAAAATATGGTCTTCTAATTGATCTTTTTTGATTTGCAATCTAAAAGAGCTAATGAGTTGTTTCAAGTATGCGGATTGTTTATGTACGTAAAGGATGGGAGTAACCCCTTGCTTCATAGCCCAATCTTTAGTTATACCTATTGCATAGTTCCCGTAAATCTCAGTATGCTTTGTAATATTAGATAGAGGTATATCACAAAAGCAAACCATAGGTATTGCCCAACTTGGCTCTTTTTCTGGGGATGCCACATCTGGTTCAAGGCATAACCTTGGGTAAAACTTCGTTTTTAAGATGCTAATTAAAGTATCATAATCCTTTGTAAAATGGAATAATGTATTAGCGCTAATTTGCATAGTTGTATGGTTGAGGTTGTCAACAATGAACAATGCAAGATAGTGACATAATTGTTTATTACCTAACTTTTTTAATGTCATCTTTACTCAGTGAAAGACTTCTAATATCAATGTCTTATCCTAGGGCCGCATTGCCATAAGAACCTGTGTCCCCATATTCTTTAACTGTTTGTATTCCGTCGGTGTCGTTTTTCTGGAGCCGATTAAGGCCTGTTGTTATAGTCGACCCTCCATTTCTCCGTAATTATCCGATTACTACCTGGGTGCCTAAATATAAGACTATGACTTCAACCACAAACATTCCCTGCCCAGTAGAGCTACTATCCCAGAAATAATCCGTAATTTGCAAAGAAATACAAAAGAACAGTAATATCACCTCTATATGACCACCTCACAACGAAATGAACTATACAGATACCTGGCTTCCGACTATTGCTGGGTGTATGGCCGTGTCTCCACATCGTACAACTTCAAGTTCTTGCTGAGGATCATCAAGAGGTGCAGCAAGACCTGGCTGTTCTGGTTCCGATGCGCCAGCTCCGTGGTTACTAAAGACGTTCCTGCAGGCGCCACCGCAGCAGGCGACCCCATCACTCTTTGCCTCAAGCCCCACCTCACCTTCGACATCTGGGAGCGTTCCTACTATCTGGACTAACAAAAAACCGCCGAGCCGCCTACCTCTCCGCCCTCTGGTAGATTATTAACAAGAATAAACTAGAGCAACTGTACAAGTAGAAACACATAGATATGAGTCAAAGAAATCTATCAATTGATTTGATAAAGATAATAGCCATGATTATGGTTGTGTTACTGCATTTAGCTAATTATCTTTGGACACCTGAGCACTCTTGCCTTTTTTTAATTAGTAGGACTTGTGGAATTGCTATTCCGCTTTTCTTTACAGTAAGTGGTTATTTGATGGCCGGGAAGGAAGTATCCTGGAGATACTCTTTTCATAAAATAGTTAATATTCTAAAGGTTACCCTATTAGTTTGTATTGTATATGACTTGTATACCTATATTAGGTATCAAGAAGTCGTTCTCAGTTTCCCCATATGTTTATTGCAGCGAAGTGAATGGTGGCATTTGTGGTATTTTGGAACAATGATTATTATCTATTTGTTACTACCTTTCTTAGCGAGAATAATTGACAGCAGGAGATGGAAATTAGTATTTATCACATTAATTAGCATCAGTTCGCTGATGTGGATACTTGATATAGCCTTTAGAGTTGAAGAGAATTATATTTGCCAAACATTCAGATTATGGTACTTCCTTCTTTACTTTTTTATAGGAGCGTTCATTAAGAAGGAAGGGCTCAGTTTGAACTTAAAGATATTCCATGTTTTATTCTTAGCGGTGCTTTATACTATAAGTGTGTTACTAGTTCCGATAGGTAGTATAGAATACCATTTCGGCTCTCCACTTTGTGCCTTATATGCGGTTTCTTTTTTTCTTTTTATTCAAAGACAAGACTTAAGTCATTTGGCCAAAAGAATAACTTTTCTGTCTAGTATAGTATTACCTGCCTATCTATTTCATACAGTGATTATCAGGCAATTAATAATTAAAGTAACTTATCCAAGTTTGAAGAGCTACATAAACAATAATTGTGTGGCCGATTTAGTTGTCATTCTTCTTACGATTATAACTGTTGTTGTCATATCATGGATAATAACACAAGTTCCTAAATACGATAAAGTATTTAAATTGTAATCTTTTTTGCCAGAATAAGTCAGAAATTAATGATTGACGAACTAGTAGCCGTTTATCATAGGAATATTATGCAGTATAATGGATGAGAGAGGGTAAAGAAAGACAAGTAATAGACAAATAATTTATCAATGATAGAGCGCAGAATTTAACGAATTAACGGATTAAGATATGGTTTAAGTTCCTCAAAAAACATATCCGTAAATATATGTGCGCCATCATCGTTCAGATGAGATGCATCCTTGAAATATTCAGGGTGAGAATTGAAGATATCCAGGTCTTGCATTGCAATATAAGGGACGTCAAAACTCTGGCATAGATCTGCCAGGAAATAATTCTCATCATTTGAACGGAATCTCGGAGATGAAACGACAATCATAAAAACGCCCTTATCTCTGGAGGTCTGTAAAACTCTTTTGAAGTTTTCAAGGCTCTTCTCATTTATTGCATGAGAAGTTACCTTGGCGTTAGAATCCTTTTCTGGAATTGTCGTCATTATTTGGTAAATAGGCTCATATCCATCGTCATTTGTTTCATTAATGAAAGACTGGACAATGTGTGCAATCCTTCTGTTGAACCTAAACAAATTCGAAGACATCTTTACGCGCTCTTTCCATCCAAGATCATCAAGATACTTCTTAGCGAAGATATTGTCTTTATAAAACACGCTATAATCTTCAAGAGCTCCTACTTGAGGGCCTGTGGATAAATCAATCTCTGTGACATCGAATAATAGCATTTTGGGAATGTACCTGTCCATAATTGCCTCTACTGCACATAAATTATTATCGACAGGCCTGCCATCAACCCCACAGTTAAATAGGGAATAGTTCCCAGAAACATAAGAATTAATGCTATCTCGAAGCATCGTAGATACATAGTGGCGACTGCATCTCGACGACCCTACTATGACAATATCTTTGTTAACTCGATTAAGACGATAATTATCTTTTGAAATCTGCGTAAATGCGAAGTCAGGCATCTTTGATAGAGCATATTCTCCCACCCTGCCGACAATCAAATCTAACAAGAAAAGGGATGCGACGATAATAAGCACTGATACTACAAACGCTATGTTTTTATTCTTCATATCAAAATTGGAAATAAATGAAGGATCCTGAACCTAATGCGCCGAAAAATAAGATATAGGAGATCAAGAAAACAACAGATGCGTAGCGGACAAACGCATACTTTGAATGCAAAAAAGGCACCTTGATGCCAAAATTGTCTTTAATATCTTTGGCAACCAATATAGATGTCGCAGCTAAACCATAGAGGAAGACAGTATATTGTGTAAATAAAGGCCCCCAATCTGTGAAGATCTTTTTCACGATAGTAAAGGCGTCACCAATTGTATTTGCCCTAAAGAAAATCCAGGCGAAACTAACGAAAAAGAAGCAGACGACGGTACTAAAAGCTCTTGAAAGAACCGTTTTATTATTAGGAGAGTATATGTATTTTCTTACCAAGTTCTCTGCAACTAGATAGAACCCGTGAAGGGCTCCCCATATTACAAAAGTCCAGTTGGCGCCGTGCCATAATCCGCTCACCAAGAATGTTATCATTAAATTAAGCAGATGACGACCATATTTCACCCTGTTTCCTCCAAGTGGAATGTATAAATAATCCATAAACCAGGAGGAAAGGGAAATATGCCATCGTCTCCAGAATTCTTTGATTGACAATGATAGATATGGCTGCCGGAAATTCTGCATTAGTCTAAAGCCCATCACTTTAGCTGCCCCTATAGCAATACTGGAGTAGCCGGCGAAGTCACAGTATACTTGAAAGGCGAAGAAGATGGTAGCAAGGGCTAAGCTCGTTCCTGTATGATTAGCAGCATTATTATAAACAGCATCGACATACTCACTTATAACATCTGCCACGCACAATTTCATGAAGTAGCCCCATATCATTAACTTGAGACCTTCAACCACATCATCAGGATTGAATTTGTGCTCTTCGTGAAATTGAGGTAGAAGGTTATTTGCCCTTTCAATAGGACCTGCGACAAGCTGAGGGAAGAAAGACACAAAAAGAGCATAAGTGATAAAGTTCTTTTCCGCTTTAATGGTTCCTCTGTAAACATCAATTGAATAACCTACAGCCTGGAATGTGTAGAATGAGATGCCGACAGGTAATAGTATGTCAAGGTTTGGCACGGACCAGCGTAAACCGATGCTGGATAATGCACTAAAGATGCTATCATTGATAAAGTTGAAATATTTGAAAACGAAAAGAATTCCAAAGTTTAGAATAAGGCTTGCTATTAAAAACCCTTTCTGCTTATTCTTATTCCCGGAATGTTTATCAACTAAAAGACCACATCCATAAGTTAAGATGGTAGAGGTGAGAATCAGAGCCGCATATATGGGCTTCCAATTCATGTAGAAGTAATAACTCGCTAGAAGAAGGAAGGGATTTCTGAATTTATTCTTACCCAACAGGAAGTATATGATACAAACTATTGGGAAAAATAGCAGAAACTCCAATGAATTGAAAAGCATACTTCGTATTTAATAATGAGTCCAGATACTAGTATCAAAAATAGTAAAAAAAATGAATGAATTTGTTTTTTAGCCCCCTCAGTTTTTCGTGCTGAAAAAAAGTAACCATATTAACTCTTTTGGTGATATGAGGAAGAGTAGATTTACCGAAAACGAGATGGAGCGCGCAGTAATGTAGGAAGTGATTTCCTGTTACGGGAAGCCGGAATGTATAAGAACAATAACGGCCTTGAGTTCATCTCCGGGAAGCTGAAGGCTCGATGCCTTGCCAATAGAATAGAGCACATATTCACGCCGCCCGGCAAGTCGATACTGGACAGATATATAGAGCACTTCAATGGAAATTTCAGGAGGTCATCCTTGACACCTACATATTCTGGAATCTGGATGAGGTATGGTTCTTGACGGAGAAATGAAGAAGTGACTATAACAACAGTCTTTATGAGGCTCAGGGAGACATGACTCCGATTGAACACAAACAGTTGATTAAATGACAAATCATCTAGAAAAATGGGAGAATGAGTAAGTAGCCAATCTGCCGGATAGCCGCATGATAAAAGGAAGGTTAGATAAAATATCCGCGAGTGCGGAGGTTTTTATTCCAGGTGCTGATTGGCTTTTTATGCTTACCAGCTTTTATAGTTGAAGACAGGATACTCCGAAAAAGGCCTTTTATCTAGAGTAATTAAGCAGAAATGAACGGCAACTTCACTTGGGAAAAGGTGAGAATTCAGTTATCTACTTTGCCTTTGGAGGCAGAGAAGACTCATCAGGATAATAAGTTGGTATGATGATCATATAATGAAGCCATTTGAAGATTTTAGTGTTATGGTTCCAGTAGGTTACCATTATGACTTTACCCTATCCTATTGAGATAATATGACCCCTCCGCCAGAAAAGAAAGGGTAGAGACACATAAAGACTTAAGGTATTATATTAATCTTAACGAAGGACTAATATTAGCTGAGGTAAAAAGAAGGGTAAAAAGAGGGGAGCGAGAGGTTTATTAGGGCTCTATTAAAGGGTTATTAGTAGACTTTTACTATCTTTGTATAAATAAAAAATGATAGTCCCTATGACTATCAGGAGCGCCCTAAATGTCTAGATTTCTGTGTTCAGACATCTTCAGGTGCCTTAATTGGATGTATGGGTTTTCCCATGCATTGGCGAAGCTATATCCAAGATTAAATGAAAGTACTTAGTGTCATAGTTCCTACCTATAATGTTGAGGCATACATAGGCAAATGTTTAGATTCTCTAATTGTCAATAGAGAAGATCTAGAAGTTCTTGTAATAATTGATGGGTCTAAAGATAAGTCTTGTGAAATAGCTAAAACCTATCAAGATAAATATCCTAGTATATTCAAGATCATAGAAAAAGAGAACGGTCATTATGGAAGTTGTGTGAATGTAGGACTGTCGCTCGCTCAGGGCAAATATGTAAAGATCCTAGATGCGGATGATTTCTTTAATAAAGATAACTTTTCCTCATATTTAGATTTTGCGGCAGATAGTGATGCAGATCTGCTTTTGTCAGATAGTGGAGTTCTTAAAAATGGCGAGAGCAGTGTTTTTTATAGTTTTGATATACCTGGAAATGTTTTGTTAAGTCTTGAACGACTGGATAACAAGAATTTATATGATCTGCCTCATCAGAGCATAGCTTACAAAAGAAAATCCTAGTGAGAATCGGCTATGTTCAAACAGAAGGTTATCCTTTTACGGATTTGGAGTGGGTATCATACCCAATGATCGCAGTTAACACATTGGAGTATTTCCCTAAAGTACTATATGAATATTTATTGTCAAGGGAGGGCCAGAGTGTATCCCAAGAGGCTCATTGTAGAACAATGAAAGAGGATTGTATTATAGTGGAGAAGATGGTGGATTATTTTGAAAAGTATAAAGATATTATTCCCGTTGAGAATCGAAGAGTATTAAAGGAGATCGTTCTAAGTAATGTAACGCGAATATATTTTCATTTCTTAATTAATTGGCCAAAACTTCTTGATGATAGTATTCTCATTGACTATGATGAAGAGTTAAATAGGATAAGTCCCGAATTATATGAAACGGCAGGATTGAGGGTTGAGCGAAGAAAGTTCATGTCATTTAGATTTATCGAAGAATGGCGTAAGAAAAAATCAAGAAATACAATAGTTTATTATTTTTTTGATATAGGCGTATTTGTTGGAAGGTTAATTGGTAATCTGTAATTATTAGTAATATTAAAATACTATGAGCAAAGTTGTGTATCTGGGAATGGTGGCTGATATAATGCACCCAGGATTGATTAATATAATCAATGAGGGAGCTAAGTATGGAAATGTGCTAATAGGTTTATTAACAGATAAAGCCATAGCTGCGCATAAAAGAATTCCATATTTGACTTATGATCAGAGAGAGACAGTTGTCAGGAACATCAAAGGAGTATATGATGTCGTCCCTCAAGATGATTGGAGTTACATCCCAAATTTGTTGAAGTACAAGCCAGATTATTTGATACACGGTGACAATTGGAAAGAAGGTTCTGAGAAATATCTTCGCGATGAAGTATTCAAAGTGATGAAGGAAATAGGAGGAGAAGTTATTGAAATACCATATACCAAAGGGATCACGTCATCTGGATTAGCAAAAGAACTTAAGTCACTGGGAACTACTCCAGAGGCCCGAATGAAATCACTTCGTCGCTTGATTACGGCAAAACCTATTGTTCGTATTATGGAATCTCATTGTGGTTTAACCGGCTTGATAGTTGAGCACACTGGAGTACAGGTTGGGGATGAGTTCAGGGAGTTTGACGGTATGTGGTCAAGTTCTCTTACGGATTCTACTAGCAAAGGAAAGCCGGACATTGAAGCAGTCGACTTGACGACACGTCTACACGATCTTAATGACACTTTGGAGGTCACAACAAAGCCTATTATATACGATGGAGATACTGGTGGTATGACGGAGCATTTTGTTTTTACTGTCCGTACTCTTGAGAGGCTTGGTGTATCAGCCATCATTATTGAGGATAAAGTTGGCCTAAAACAGAATTCTCTCTTCGGAACCGATGCTGTTCAAATACAAGATACTATTGAAGGTTTTAGCAATAAAATACGAGCCGGGAAAGATGCCCAGGTTACTTCGGATTTTATGGTTATCGCAAGGATTGAGTCCCTAATAGCCGGGAAATCCGTTGAAGATGCGTTAGAGCGCGCTTTCGCATATGTCTCCGCAGGCGCCGACGGTATTATGATTCATTCTAAGAACAGTAGCGGGGATGATATAAAAGAGTTCTGCACTCGTTTCCGCACCCAGGACAATCATACTCCTATTGTGGCGGTGCCCACGACATATTCGCAGTTCACAGAGACTGAACTTGCAGAATGGGGCATCAACATTGTCATCTACGCCAACCACATGCTCAGAAGCGCATACCCGGCCATGGTGAAGTGTGCTGAGTCAATCCTTACGCACGGCCGCTGTAAAGAAGCGTCCGAGGAGTTCTGTATGCCTATCAAAGAGATAATCAACCTTATCCCGAGCACCAAAAAGAAATAATCCATGATTTCTCCGAGATTCTTTATTGAGACGTTAATAGTTGAAGGCATAGACTTCTTTGCCGGTGTTCCAGACAGTTTGCTGAAGAACATGTGCGCTTTCATCGCCGACAATGTTGACGGGAAGCACAATATAATAACAGCCAATGAAGGAGCTGCAGTAGCCCTCGCCGCCGGTCATTACCTGGCTACAGGTAAGATCGGGGCTGTCTATATGCAGAATTCTGGAGAAGGTAATGCCATTAACCCGCTGGCATCATTGACAGATAAAGAGGTTTACAACATTCCAGTTCTCTTGATAATAGGTTGGCGAGGACATCCTGGTGTGCATGACGAGCCTCAACATATCAAACAAGGAAAGATCACGACGGCACTATTGGACGTGATGGGGATACAATACCTAATTCTGGGCAAGGAAGAGCAGATTGTCAGGGAACAAGTAAAAGAGGCCGTCGAAAAGATGAATGCTACAGGAGAGGTATTTGCTCTTGTTGTGGAGAAAGACGCTTTTGAAGATTATAATTCCAGATCCCTCAAAGATAATGGCCTGCCAATGTCGCGTGAAGATGCCATAAAAATAGTAGCCGCAGCAGTCGGAGAAAAAGACGTAATTGTCTCTACTACCGGCATGATCTCCCGAGAGTTGTTTGAATTTCGAACAAACAGCGGCCAAGGCCACGAGCGAGATTTCCTTACGGTAGGGTCAATGGGCCATGCATCCCAGATTGCCCTTGGTGTAGCGTTGGAGAAACGTGATCGAAAAGTATGGTGCTTTGATGGCGACGGGGCGACGATAATGCATATGGGATCAATGGCCGTGACGGCGGGAGTCTCTACCAAGAACTTTATTCATGTTGTCTTCAACAATGGAGCACACGATTCAGTAGGAGGCCAGCCCACAGTGGGCCTGAAGATAGATATACCTGCTATTGCAAAGGCAGCGGGCTACTCGGACGCCGTATCGGTATCTTCTGAGGATGGTCTTTTGGAGGCGCTAGGTAAGATTACCGGGGAAACCGGTCCTGTCCTGCTTGAGATCAAAGTTAAAAAAGGCAACAGAAAAGACCTTGGACGACCTACGACCACGCCCGCATATAACAAACAAATCTTCATGTCTTTTCTGAAGGATGAATAAGAGAATAGCTATCCTCGCAGACATTCACGCAAACTTGACGGCTCTTGAAGCCGTGATATCAGATATGCGGTCCCAGAACATATCATCAGTCATGTTATTGGGAGATCTTGTCAATTATGGGCCTCGTCCTGACCAGGTGATAAGAGCAATAAAGAGTTTTGATTGGCCGGTCTTGGTCAATATCTGGGGCAATCACGAATATTCTTTGTTTGAAGGGAATTTCGAAAGATTTGCGACAGACAGAGGGCGCGCCGTCCTGAATTATACCAAGGGAATCATTTCAGGGGGGACATGGGATTATCTTCGCGGCATGAAAAAAGAGGGCTTTGAGGAAGTGTCTGCGGGAAGTGTGTCGTTTCTCTGTATTCATGGCACGTTGGAAGACCCTTATTGGGGTAAGTTCTCAATGAATATGCTGGATGATGAAAGGTTTCTAAAGTATGATTATGTCTTAACGGCTCATTCTCACATCCCTCATTACATTGAGCAATTCTTTCAATGTGATAATCCTGCTTTCAGGAACAAGAAGAGAACCGTGTTTATCAATCCCGGTTCCGTAGGCCAGCCGCGGAACCATTGCCCTCAGGCTCAATATGGGCTGTTGGATCTTGATACTGGGGAATACGTGCACCGCTGTGTGGAATATGACATTGCAGCTGAACAGTCATTGTTCAATGACAAGATAGATGTTTTTTACAAAGAAAGACTAAGCAAAGGAATATGAAAACACTGTATGTAATTAGCGGCGTCACTGGAATGACTGGGAGTGAACTTGTCCACCAGATCATAGAAAACGAATCCGACAGTTTCATAGTAGGATTTGATAACTTCTTTGCCAGTTCTGTTGACAGCGTAGCAGATTATATCAATCATCCCAGATTCATTTTCAAAGAATATGACTTGAATTCCTTCGAGCATATGTCTGCCATTGAAGAATTCGTCAATGATGCCAAAACCAATTATGACAGGAGCGTATACATCAACTGCGCAGCAGTTGTCCATACAGAACATTTTTACGAAGTTGAACATACTTGGGAGACCAATGTCGTTTCAATGAAATCATTTTTGGAACAGGCAATAAGAGTCGGAGCTGAAGTCTTTATCAATTGTTCCACCTCAGAGGTATATTCCATGCAATCCTGGAATGAAGACGGTGGTGTTCGTGAGAGCGACTATCTATTGATGTCCACAGCAGAACATAGTCAGCGAACCAGTTACGCCTGCGGTAAACTTATGACTGAGTTCTTTATGAAAGACGCCGTGGATAAGGGAAAGATCAAGGGATGTTCCATACGTTTTGCAAATGTGTACAGCAAGCATGAGCGTTTCGCCAAACACATTATCCCCCATATCATAAACGAACTACTTGAAAAACAGTCTGTTACATTATTGGAAAACTCAAAGAAAAACAAACGTGCTTTTTTACATAACATTGATTCTTGCAGGTCCGTCCTGGCATTGATAAATGCAGAGAACGCCCTGGATGGTACGGTTTATAATGTTGCTACAGACGAAGAAATCTCTATCATTGACCTGACATATCTTATTGCTCAAAAAATGGGGCTGCCTAAGCCCGATATCATCTTTGAAGGTTTCAGATCATCTGACCCTGAGCGCAGAATTCTCAATACAGACAAGATTCGGAACAGAACAGATTGGGCCCCGATTATAGATTTAAATAAGGGCTTAGATATGTGTATTACATCCATCAATTATCTATCGATGGATTATAAATAGTAGTTTTTGATGAAGAGTTTAGTAATAACCGTCGCCGGCACGTCCACACGTTTCAATCGTGACACCAGAGAAGATGTGTTGAAGTGCCTGTACCATATAGGCGACCCTCACCTTTCTTTGCTTTACCAACAGGTATATAAAGCATATGATTCTGTTGATGAGATAATAATCGTTGGCGGATATAAGTTTGACAATCTGGCTAAGTTTGTCAACGAAGAGCTGGTTGAGTTCAAGCCAAATATTAAATTAGTCTATAATGAACACTACCTCGACTATGGCTCTGGTTATAGTCTTTTAAAAGGTATAGACGCTGTTTCCAGTGAGGCAAATGAGACTATATTTATTGAGGGAGACCTATTCTTTGACCAAAATAGCCTGACTGAAATAATTAATTCCGATAAGGACGTCATCTCTATCAACAACGAAAGCATCAAAGCAAATAAGGCCGTCGCCCTATATTTTGATGCCGATCTATTTCCTCATTATCTATACGATACATCACATTCTTGTTTGAGCATTGGTGAGCCTTTTACCGCTATCTACAATTCTGGACAAATGTGGAAGTTCGTTGACGTCAAAAGGCTTCGTGAGATTCGGATGTCTTTAACTCCTGAGCAAGTTAAGGGAACCAATCTTGTGATCATTCAAATTTATTTTGGAGAGCTCAAAGAAGGCTCGATTAATATTGTTTCAGTAAAAGACTGGTTTAACTGCAATACTTTTGCCGATTATCTGGCCGTTTATAACCAACTGGCAAAATGAAAGAACTAAACGAAAGGCTTAACATCCTTAAGAAAAAAGTCATTGAGGGCGACACTGTAACTATAGCCATTTTTGGACTTGGAAGCGTCGGCTGCTACTTGTTGGACTATCTGGTATCCCTATCGGATCCGCAACTTCATATTGTGGTTGTAGGCCGCAATGAAGAGAAAATGACTAAGGATGTGAATATCATCCGCACAGCAGCAACAATCAGGAAACAGTTGCGCAGCAAAATAACTATTATCGGCGACTGTGATTTTGAAGATGTTGGCAGTATTTCAAAAGTATTGCTCAACGTCAAACCTGATTTTATTGTAAATAGCAGTCGTCTATATGCAGGCCTGAAGTACGGTTCTATTTCTTGGTCAAACTTAAGGGCATATGGTATTTGGGCGCCTCTTGCCTTGCAGCTGGGCAAAAACATAATGGAAGCCTACGAAGAAGCAGGATGTGAAGCCATAACAATTAATACATCATATTCTGACGCGGTAATCCCATGGCTCAAGAGTGCCGGAAAGGCATACTTCGATTTTGGAAGCGGCAATCTCAATCATTTGATTCCCAGAATGAAGTTCTATGTGGCAGACAAGTTCGGAATTGAGAATCTGAATGAGATTGATATCACACTGGTTGCAAGTCATTTTCACGATGTCGTAATCAGTAAGGAAGGACATACAGAAGGTATGGATCTGTTGCTGTCTGTCAAGTATAATGGAGAAGAACTGCCTATAAACAAAGAAGAGTTGTTCAGGTCTTGCGCCATTCCAATGCCAACAGACCAGAAACGCAATATGATGAATGCCTCAAGTAATTTCGATATTATTGTTTCAGTTTTGAAAGCAATTCGCAAACGGCAGATAATCAAAGTCCATTCTCCTGGAGTAGCGGGCTATATAGGTGGATATCCGTTCATCATCGATGGGTCTGGGGATATAGTTCAATCTTACTTCGCTCCAGACTTCTCTTTGGAAGAAATGATAGAAGCTAATATGAGATCAATCTATCACGATGGTATAGAGGATATCTATAATGGTCAACTGATCTATACAGATAAGCTTATTTATGACGTTAAAAACAAATTCAAAGTAGATCTTCCCAAAAATGTTTCACTAGAAGATTCTCAAAAAGTTGCCTCTTTGTTGATAGATAGGATCATCATACCTAATGCAAATAGATGATTATGAATTATGATAGGAATAAGCTTCGGGAGATACAGCTCAGCATACTGGACGAGATAGTCAATATCTGTTCCCAATTCGGATTAAGATATTGTTTAACTTGGGGAACTTGTCTCGGGGCTGTCAGGCATAAAGGTTTTATACCTTGGGATGACGATCTGGATATAGCAATGCCACGTGCCGATTTTCAAAGATTCATCGATGTATCTGTTCAGAATCCTTCAAGTGACTTCTTCTTGGATTATTATACAACTAATCCCAGGTATGGGCATTGTTTCGCTAAATACTGTAAACGTAATACCCTTTTCATTGAACCTAATGGCATAGAACAAGCAATTTACGTAGACATTTATGTATTGGATAAAGTTCCAGGACCAGACTATTCTAAACAATGTAAGATTCCATATCTAATTCACAAAATCGATGCCTTGACAACAGTCAGGCGTGAAGGGCTTAAAGGAAGAGACAAGCAAACAAAAATCATTTATTATCTTACTAGGTGGATTCCTGGAAAATGGCTGTTCAGATGGGAAAACAAGCTGATGATGAGGTTTGATAGTAGTGAGGCGGAATACTATGTCGATTATGGAGATTTTTATTATCGTATGGTAGAAATGACCATTCCAATATCTGAATATCAGCCTTTTGCCCAACTTGAATTCGAGGGAAAGATGTATTACGTACCACGTAATTGGGATTTGTTTCTTAAAAAAGCATACGGTGATTATATGACCCTTCCACCGGTCGATAAAAGAGTAACACATTACCCCAAATACATAAGTTTTGATACTTCAAAAGAAACCATTGAGATATCAAAATGATTAAAGAGATTAAACTGACTCTTTTCAGCGAGTATAGGTCTGTCCTCATGGGGGTAGCTATTATCTTCATTATGGCAAGTCACTCACTTGGAAGATTTGCTCTAAATGGTAATATTGGTGTAGAATGGTTTCTTATCTCATCAGCAATTGGTCAGTTTTATTCACTGAAGAAGAATGATGAGAAATGGTCTTTTTATAAAAGAAAAATAATACGTGTTCTCCCTGCGTACCTTATCATCGCAATTCCGTATTTCCTTTTTTAATATCCCTCATATTTTAGAGTTTTGCTTGCATCTTCCTATACCAAAAGCGTTGAGCATTATTCTAAGTTACATAATAGCTGTTCTATTGGCATATGTGCTTCATCTTGTCATTAAACAAGTAATAATGTCTTTTATTAATGGTAGCTATCACAAATAAAGTCAACTGTTGCGGCTGCAACGCCTGTGGGGATGTCTGTCCTTGTAATGCTATCTCATTCAAGACGGACAAAGAAGGCTTCTGGTATCCACAGGTAGACAAGGCTTTGTGCATAGATTGTGGCAAGTGCGAGAGAGTTTGCCCTGTGATCAGCCAGGCGGACAATATAGAGAGATTTGAAAAGCCTATTGTCTATGCGGCTTATAACAAAGACGAAGCCATCCGTCTGGACAGCACGTCAGGAGGTATCCATTCGATGTTAGCCTCGAAGATGTTTGACAAGGATGCATTCGTGGGAGGAGCGGTATACAACAAGGATCACTCTGTATCACAGATAATCACCGACAATCGCGAACGACTGCCTGAAATTCGCAGTTCCAAGTATCTGCAAAGCTGCGCATCGTCAGTTTATAAAGATATTTCAGAGAGGCTGAAGCAGGGTAGAAACGTGTTTTTCTGTGGAACACCCTGTCAGGTGCAAGCGCTTTACAAAGTTCTGGGCAGAGATTATGATAACCTAGTTACTGCAGACTTTATTTGCAGGGGAGTCAATTCTCCGAAGGTCTTCTTCTCATATATGGATATGCTGGAGAAGAAGTATGGAGCACGGGCTACGGATATAAAGTTCAAGTCCAAGGAAAAAGGCTGGCACAACTTCTCCATAAGGGTAAAGTTTGACAATGGAAAAGTGTATTGCAAGGACCGTTGGCATGACCTATTTTTCATTGGTTATCTCCAATACAATAACTTTGTCCGGCCCAGTTGCTATGATTGCAAGTTCAAGTGTTTCCCACAGAAAGCAGACATAACTCTGGCGGATTTCTGGGGCATAGAGAAACTTGACCCTTCAATGGACCAGGACAAGGGAACGTCAATGGTAATGATCAATTCTGACAAGGGTGCCGCATTGTTCGATATCATAAAGGGAGATATTGTCTATAAAGAGTTTTCCCAGGCTGATGCGGCCATTGACAATCCGGCTATGAATCATTCGCTGACATCTGCCTATGGGACCAGAGCTGCCTTTTTCTCCGATCTGGATTCGATGCCTTTTGACAAACTTGCCCTGAAGTATTTTCCTAACGGCAATGGCCATCCTGCACTCAACAAGTATATGAAAGTATTTGACAAGATACGGAACAGGTTTTCCGATTTGGGATTTTCCATACCTGCGTGGGCGACCTTCCTAAAATACAATTTTATCTCACCCCAGGTAAAGAAAGGGGCCAAGGTCCCCCTGATGAACCTTAAGAATACAGTGATCCAATTGGATGAAGGGGCAAAGCTTGTTTTGAACAACCGGCTGAGGGTAGGGGAGAAACAGGTCAAGAGGTCCAGACTGGAGACTAGGATTCTTCTGGAAAAGAATGCTACAATGCAGGTTGATAAGCCATTCACAGTGTATGCTGGAAGTTTTATCCGCGTTGTCGAAGGAGGTACGTTGGTGATAAAAGGTAAAGGGTTCATCAACGAGAATGTGCAGATAACCTGTGGTGATAGGATAGAGATAGGTGATGGCTGCTTCATAGGAAGGGATGTAATAATCCGTTCCTACGATGCTCACGAAATACTTAAGGAGGGCTACCAGGTATCGGCTCCAATTAAGATTGGAAACCACGTCTGGATCGGACAGAGGGCTATGATTCTTAAGGGTGTTAGCATTGGAGACGGGGCTATAGTCGCTGCCGGTTCTGTAGTGACTAAGGATGTGCCTGCTAACTGTGTGGTAGCCGGGGTGCCGGCCAAAGTCATCGATCAGGACATTGAATGGAAGTAAGATGGATCTTTTGATAGTAGGAGGAACCGGAGTACTGAGCACCGCTGTAGTCAGGGAGGCTTTGGATAAAGGTTTGAAGGTGTCGGTAATCAACAGGGGACACAGTAAAGGATGCATTCCGGAAGGGGTGGAGCTGATTCAATCTGACATCAAAGATTCTCAGTTCATCAAGTCTGCATTGAAAGGCAGGCATTTCAACGCTGTAATAGACTTTCTGTGCTATAATAAAGAGCAGATAGCTTATAGCTTGGAATTGTTTAAAGGAGTAGTAGACCAGTATATATTCATTTCTACTGCTTGCGTCTATGATACGTCCATTCCTGGAATTAAAACGGAAGACTCACCTAAAGGATTAAATGATTGGAGTTATTCTACGAATAAATGGGAGTGTGAGCAGTTCCTTGTTCAAAAGGCTGGGGAATATGGGATCAACTATTCGATAGTACGCCCTTGCATAACGTATGACGACATCAGGATTCCTTATGGTATAATGCCGCCTTACGGATATCACTGGACGCTTGTCGCAAGGATTCTTGCCGGGAAGCCTGTTATAACCTGGGATGGCGGTTCGGCCAGATGGAATATAATGAGGGTTGAGGATTTCGCCGTAGGAGTTGTAGGTCTTGTTGGAAATGAAAAGGCATACGGGCAGGCGTTCAACATATGTGGGGACGATCCGGTTTCCTGGGCTGAGGTCTTGGATAAACTTGGAAAGATTCTGGGAAAGGCGCCCGTTTGTTTGGACATCACTTCGGCACAATTGAAAAAGTATTGCCCTGGCAGGGAAGGCGAGATTTCAGGCCGGGCGTATGATGCGATAATAGACAACTCCAAGATAAAGGATGTAGTCCCGGAATTCAAGCAAAAGATATCTTTGGAAGAAGGCCTGACTAAGACAGTAGAAGCATATAAGAGTCAGAATTACCAGAAAGGAATTGACTGGCGATTCGATGCCTTATGGGATTATATTGTAATGAAAGAACAAAGTCGCAGAGATCATCTTAATATGCGTTTTATAAACTACATTGGAACTGCCTCTTTGAAGGACCGCTTTATATATTTGCTGAAGAAGTATAATCTCAAGAAGCTTTAAATGGCGGAGATATCGTCAAATAGGACAATAGCAAAGAATACTATTCTGCTATACGGCAGGATGGTTTTTACGATGTTGGTATCACTATATACTACCAGGGTGATCCTGAGCACCTTGGGAGTTATTGATGATGGTATCTACAACGTGGTTGGTGGAGTAGTGGGTATGTTTACGTTCCTTAGAGGTACTCTCTCAGGAGCGACTTCGCGCTTCATTACATTTGAACTTGGAAGGGATGATAAGGAACGGCTCCATCAGACATTCTCCGCAGCATTGCTGGTTCATATCATTCTTGCAGTAGCGTTAGTGGTTGTGCTGGAAACTGCAGGTTTATGGTATGTAAATCATAAGCTGAATGTTCCTGAAGACCGTCTTTTCGCAGCCAAGGTGGTATATCACCTTTCTGTTATCGCCATCTTGTTCAGTGTGACCCAGGTGCCATACTCCGCGTCAATAATCGCTCACGAAAAGATGGGCGTTTTTGCCTATATCAGCATTTTAGAGGCTGTCCTTAAACTAGCTATTTGCTATGCTATTGTCGTTTCTCCTTTTGACAAGCTTATAACATATGCCGCTTTGGTGCTTATTGTCACCATTGGGATCCAGATGATATACAGAGTGTATTGTCTTAGGCATTTTGAGGAATGTCATATGACAAAGGTGACACAGAGCGGAATAATAAAACCTATCTTGTCTTTCTCCGGATGGGATCTTTTCGGGAATTTCAGCAGTATGGCAAGGGACCAGGGTGTTGATGTGATCCTGAACTATTTCTTTGGTCCCGCAATCAATTCAGCCGCTGGTAAAGCTGGGACGATATGCAATGCGGTGAATGGTTTGGCGAGCAATTTCCTGACGGCCATAAAGCCACCAATTGTAAAAGCTTATTCAATGGGGGATATAAAGAGGATGGAGGAACTTATGATTGATGCATCCAAGTATTCTTATGTGTGTCTGATGTTGTTCGCCGCGCCATTCTTCTTTGAGAGCAAGTTTGTAATTGATTTGTGGCTGAAGAATCCTCCTGATTATGCTGAAATATTCTGCCCAGTAGATCTTGGTCTGTCTGTACTAGTCTCTATGTTTCTTCCACTTGTTTATGCTATTCATGCTTCAGGAAAGATTCGTTTTATGAGCGTTGTAAACGGTGCTATTTGGTTTGCTGTAGTTCCAATCACATTTGTTATGTTGAAGGCGGGAGGGGCTCCTATAGTTCCATATGTTGTTAAATATGGTCTTCTGGTATTCGTAGTCATATCCAACTTCTATTCAGTCAAGAAGAATATTCCTGAATTTGATAAAGGCTTGTATTTTAGGAAAGCCTTTATCCCATCCATCATCTCTGCGATAATAGTGATGGCTGTGACATATTGTGTATATCGACTTTTTCCGGGACCGTCTTGGTGGAGAATCCTCTCTGTCTGTGCTACCACCACAGTTACTCTTGGAGTAACGTCTTTCTTTATTGTGTTTGACAAGCATATCAGGGAGGCGGCTATAGAAAAAGTAAAATCAATATTGAAGATAGGAACTTAGTATGGCGGCATTGGTTAGCATAATAACGCCTTGTTACAATGGAGAAAGGTATTTGGATAAATACTTCAATTCCATTCTGTCCCAAACTTATCCTGCCATAGAGTTGATATTTATCAACGATGGATCTTCAGACAGAACAGAGGAGATGGCTCTTGAATATGGAGAGAGGCTGAAAGAGAAAGGCTATCAGTTCACGTACATCTATCAAGATAATGCCGGGCAGAGTGCCGCCATCAACAAAGGTTTGAAGATATTCAAGGGTAAGTACTTGAATTGGACGGACGCTGATAATTATCTGCCGGAAGATTCTGTGGAAAAGAGGGTGGGGGTCCTTGAGGCCAACCCCAATCTTGGCCTGGTAATAGGACGCTCCATAGCGGTGGACGATGAGGAATTCAAGCAAGTAGGCATCATAAGCGAAACAGGATTTGACAGGACATCTACAAAACAGTTAATGGAAGACTTTCTGAAGGGTCATATCAGTTGTACCTGTTGCTGCTCAACTATGGTCAGGAGTTCTATGTTCCTTGATTCCATGCCGGATCCTCCTCAGATAGAAACCCCCAGGGAGATAGGGCAGAATTATCAGTTGTTCATCCCAATAATGTTCAGGCATCAGACTATGTATGTGCCTGATGTGCTGGGGTTTTATGTCGTTCATAAAGACAGCCATTCTCATTCCAGGAAGACTTTTGAACAGAAACTGCATATACTGGATGTTGCTAAGGCTACATTATTGAGTATTTCTGACCGTATTGAGGTGGATGACAATGAAAGAGTTTGGTTTAAGGACAAGATAGCGGAATATGACTGCAAGAACCGTTTGGATACAATGCAGCATTATATGAGGAAGGATGGATTGGCGGAGGTCATTAAAGAACTCAAGGCTATGAATGCATATGATTCATCAGCACGGAAAATAGTTCTGAAGATTAAGTATCCTTATATAAAGAAATTGGGAGACCGTCTTTGGCGGATTAGGAAGAGATGAAAGTTGGCATAGTGACGCAACCATTGTATGCCAATTATGGTGGTATCCTTCAGAATTATGCCCTTCAGCAGGTTCTGAAAAAGATGGGACATGAACCTATTACGTTGGATTATATGCCATCGCTTCCTTTTGGCCGTTATATCCTTTATGCAGGTAAAGGACTTCTATGTGCATTGTCGCCCAGCAAACGCCATCCTATAAAACCCTACCATCATTATTTGCAGCGTCCTGCTAACATAGATCCCTTTGTCCGCTGTAATATTAATCTGACCAAAACCGTTCCGGAGTATAACAAACGGTTGCTAGAGAGAAATGGGATAGAGGCCTTGATTGTAGGCAGCGACCAGGTCTGGAGATATTCCTACAACTCTCATTACCTTGAAGATATGTATCTTGCTTTCGCCAAGGATTATCCTTGCATAAAACTAGCTTATGCGGCTTCTTTTGGAGTTGAGAAATGGGACTATCCAGATGCAAAAACATATGAGGCTAAAGAGTTGATCAAACAGTTCCGTTCAGTCTCGGTCAGGGAAAATTCTGCAGCACAAATGTGTGAGGAAAACCTTGATGTCAAAGCTCAAGTAGTTCTCGATCCCACGTTACTTTTGGACGCATCAGATTATGAGCGCTTCTGCTCCAGGCCTGAACTTGATAGTGCCCCGTATTTAGCAGCCTATGTATTGGACAAGAATGAAGAGAAAGAAGCGCTTATATCAACTACTGCTAAAGAACGGGGTTTGGCAATCAAAAAGATGACAGTTTCTGAAAAAGGCAATTCTATTGAAGAGTGGCTCTCTACTATCAGGAATGCTGAGTATGTAATAACTGATTCTTATCATGGGTGTTTATTTTCTCTGTTGTTTAATAAACAGTTCAGGGTTCTGATTAACAAAGAAAGGGGTGAGGACCGTTTCCTAACATTGTTTGAAAGATTAGGATTGAAGGATTCTAGCCTTGATTACAGTATTGTCACGAGTCGGTTAGATGTTTTAAGGAAGCAGAGTATAAAGTTTTTGTCCGAGAACTTAGATAAATGAGACTTAAGGAAAAACTCAAGAACTGGTATCTCAACTTTACCCAGTTCAAATGGACAATTGGAATAGCTGAGTTTGAACCAACAGTTATTCTTGATCCTAAATCAAAACTTAAAATCCACTGGGTAAAGCATAAATGCAAGGATAGCTGGTTTGCAGATCCGTTTATCCTTAAGGAGACAGAGGGTTCAATTCATATTCTTGTAGAAGAGTTTTTTTACTCGAATAATAAAGGAAGGATATCATTATTGGTAGTAAATCGTAACAAATGGGTTTTAGAACAAATAATACCAGTGATTGAATTAGATACGCATCTCTCTTTTCCTGCGTATTATCGTAAAGGAGGAAAGGTTTATATATACCCTGAAAGCACGAAATCTGGTAAATTGACGCTATATGAGTATGATGAAAAAGAGGGATATGCGGTTGCTGTTAAAGTGATTTGCAATCGCCCTCTCGCAGATGCAATCATATATGATTTAGATGGCAATAAGGTTGTTTTGGCAACGACATCTCCTGGTGACAACGGGAAAGTCCTTGATATATATCCATACCAAGATAATCCTAACGTTGATCCTGAGAGAAGGTGTTATTTCAAGACCAATGTAGCTAGAAATGCAGGGCTTCCCTTTATGGTTGGCAATAGAGTAATAAGGCCTGCCCAAGATTGTACACGATCATATGGGTCGTGCGTAGTGCTTCAAGAAATGATTGTTGATAATGGTAAGATAGAGTTCAATGAAATTAAGCGGATATACTCACCGCTATTCAATTATCATGAAGCGTTCCATACTTTCAATGTTTTTGAGAATAGACTCGTCGCTGTTGATGCCGAGGGCTTTAGATATGGCCTATTAGCTCAAATTATTTACCATACGAGAGAAATGTTTAGAAGATGGAGCAAGAAGAAGCATTAGTAACGATTGTCCTTCCTGTTTACAATGGAGAGACTTATCTTGCCCAGGCAATAGATAGCGTCTTGGCCCAGTCATATGGTAAGTGGGAGTTGTTGGTCGTTGATGACGGCTCAAAAGACAGAAGCGCATCTATCTGTGATGAATATGAAGGAAGGGATTCCAGAATAAAGGTCTTCCATCAAATAAACAGCGGAGTCAATACCGCCAGGGCTAGAGGAGTTGACAATGCTTCAGGAGATTATCTTGTTTTTTTGGATGCGGATGATTCATTTTCATCGGATGCTTTGGAGTACATGCTGGATAATTTCTCCGAAGAGTATGATTTACTAGTTTGCGGGAAGGGTCATCAGACCTTTAAGAAGGAAGAGTATTTGAGAGAGTTGTGGACAGGGGCCATTACTCCCGCATTATGGGGGAAGATGTTCAGGGCCTCGGTATACAAGCAAATGGATTATGCAATTGACCGTCGTTTGGTTATGGGCGAAGACTTATTGTTGAATTCGATGTATGCCTTGGGCATTAACAAGGTAAAGGTATTACCTAAGGAAGTTTATCTGGTCAATCACTGCAATGAAACTTCTGTTACCAGGACATTCAAGCATAATTGGGAATATGAGAAGTTCTACTTTGGCAAGGTACAAGAACTGTTTCTGGATAAATGCGTTGAATGGGACTCTTATGAGCAGATTAAATTGCTGGTCAATAAATCCTGGCTCAACGCTATGAAATATGTTATGCTTGACGGGGGGAGAATAGATTACCATGATACACAATTCAAAGCTATAAAAGGCTACTTCGATTCACACAATAAAACGTTGAGCCTTAGTGAGAGATTAATATTTATCGTTAGAAATACAGCTTTATACCGATTGATACTGAATACATATCTTAACCACATACACAATTAATGAAACCTATTTTAATTATTACTGTTCCATGTTTCAACGAAGAAGAAGTTCTTGAAGAAACGGTAAAAAGGTTAAGTGCATTAGTCAATGAACTTATTAATAACCAAGAGAGGATTAATGCCAATAGCCGGATTCTCTTGGTGAATGATGGATCAATTGACAATACATGGACAATAATACAACAATTGCACAAAAGCAATCCTTTTGTTTGTGGTATTAATTTGGCTGGTAATGTCGGTCATCAAAATGCTCTTATGGCAGGCCTTGAGACTGCCAAAGATATGGGGGACATTATTGTGTCAATTGATGCGGACCTTCAAGATGACATTTCTGTGATAAAGGATATGATCAGTAAGTATTATGAAGGCTGCGATATCGTTTATGGCGTTAGAAAAGAGCGTAAATCTGACACTTGGTTTAAAAGAAGCACAGCTCAAGGTTTTTACAAACTCATGAGTTTACTAGGTGTTAAATCAGTGTATAATCACGCAGATTATATGTTGATGAGCAAGAGAGCAGTAGAACAACTGTGTAGGTATAAAGAAAAGAATCTGTTTTTAAGAGGCATCATACCAACTCTCGGGTATAAGACTGATTGCGTTTTTTTTGACAGGGCTGAAAGGTTTGCAGGTGAAAGCAAATATCCCTTGGGCAAGATGATCAATTTTGCAATTGATGGTATTACTTCCTTTAGCGTCAAACCTGTCCGCTTGATTTTTTTGATAGGCGTGTTATTCCTTCTGATTGCTATCGGCATACTGATATATGTCATTGTATCAATGATAAAAGGCAATGTAGTTTCAGGATGGGCGTCATTAATTCTTTCATTGTGGTTCATAGGAGGGTGTGCTTTGCTTGGAATAGGGGTAATAGGAGAGTACGTCGGCAAGATTTATTTAGAAGTAAAGGATAGACCTCGTTACAACATCGAAAGCAAATTAATAAAATGAATAGAACAGACTGGAAGATACTGGGAGTATTAGCTGTATTCGTAACAATCCTCCTTTTTTTCATTTCCCAAGATTCGTATCTATACGATTTACATAGCCGTGTAGATTCGGCCTGGTTCTTTATGTGCGGAAAGGCTTGGATGAACGGACTAATCCCATATGTGGATTTTACAGATTCAAAAGGCCCGTTGCTTTGGCTGATATATGGAATAGGGTATTTAATCCAACATACTAATTATTTGGGTGTATTCTGGATATCGTGTATATGGTATTCCTTGACGTATTTTATATCATATAAGATAGCGAATATCTTCATTAATAACTCTCTGTTAGCCCTTTCCTGTTCCATATTAATGACCTTTGCTTTCTTTAACCCTTGGTTCCATAATGAAGTTAGGGCTGAAGATTTTGGGTTATTATTTATGAACCTCTCTTTGTATAGGGTGTGCCTTCTTATGTATCAGGAGAATGTCTCCAAACGATGTCTTCTTTCTTCTTTCGCAATTCTTGGGGCCTCTTTCGGCGCACTATTAATGATAAAATTCAATATAGCTGCTATGCAGGCTGTGTTCATACTCTGCGCTCTTGTAGTCCTGATCAAAGAAAAGATTAATTGGTGGAAACCATTTTTATGGGGAGTTATAGGTTTCTGTTCTGTAACACTTCCATTCATAGCCCTATTCTTGATAAAAGGTAATTTGCTACCATTTATCCAAGAGTATTTTATAAAGACCATACAAACCGTAGATAACGCGGGCCTTAACTGGGCTCCTCAAAACTTACTGTTGTCTCAGGTTGATACCAATAACCCGTTATTAACCTATCTGCTTGAATGGGGGGACGTGATATACACTCCTGAAATTGGTTTCGTTCTCGTTACGCTAATAATTGGAGGTCTGTTATTCAAGAAAAGAGGAACTCGATATGGCTGGATGCCTCTTCTGGTATCATTATGGGTTTTTGCTTTTACAATAAGACATCACACATATTATTATTTCAATATCTGTTCATTCCTGTTTATTTTTATAGTGATTGAGTTGATTGATAGAATAGAAGAACATAGAGGAAAGATAGTTATAACTGCCGCTCTCTTGGCGTCCTTGCTTATCATTCCAGCTCATTTATTGGCATATTCATTCAAGGTGTTGATCTTCAATGATAACCTTAATCAAAGGGACTTCTATCGAGTTTCTTATGTTATGTCTCAAGTCGAAAAGCCTAAGATCGTGAATGCATATGAGTACGAGCAAGGCTTTGGAATTCTATCAGAGTCTTTGCCCGCAGGAAAGTATTGGGTTAGACAAAATGGTATGACTCCAACAATGATGAAGGAACACGAAGATCTTATCTTATCAGGTAAGGCAGATTTTATAATAATAGATAAAAGAAGCTTTGAAGTAAGAGGTCGTATCAAAGAGAATCAGATCTTAGATAATGGATATGAAGAATATTTAAGATTTGGGGACTCAAACAATTATATTCTCTATTCCAACAAAAAAGGTCTGACGGTAAACGAAAACGCGACACCCTCCTATATTGATTTGTTCTTAAAATGAAAAAGCTGATTGATTTGTTATTCCTTAAAGAAACTGATAATTGGTTTATTCAGTTGTTTAGGTATTGTTTCGTCGGAGGGCTTGCTTTTATTGTTGATTATGGCCTTCTAGTTTTGTTGACAGAGGTATGTGGCCTCCATTATCTTATATCAGCTACTATATCCTTCATAGCAGGATTAATCGTAAACTACCTTCTAAGTACAAGCTGGATATTCCGAAAGTCAAAACTCGAAAACAAATGGGCAGAGTTCATAGTCTTTGCCATTATTGGTGTAATAGGACTAGGTCTCAACAATCTACTGTTATATTTATTTACCGATATAATACACATCCATTACATGATATCGAAGTTGATTACAACCGGCATTGTTATGATATGGAATTTTGGTGCACGTAAAATCATCCTTTTCACAAATAAGTAATTCCTTATGGAATCAAAGAAAACAGCTATTATTGTTGGTGCTGGCCCGGCTGGCCTTACCGCAGCTTATGAATTGTTGGAAAAGACTGACATTCACCCAATCATATTAGAACAAAGTGAAGCAATAGGCGGCATTTCCCAGACTGTTCGCTATAAGGGGAACCGAATGGATATTGGAGGCCATAGATTCTTTTCGAAAAGTAGGCGCGTAACCGATTTCTGGCAGGCGATTATGCCTATGCAAGGGGCCCCATCAAAGGATGACATCTTGATAGGAAGAGAGAAAGCTCTAGCTGTTGGAGGTCCGGATCCGGAAAAGACTGACAGAGTTATGTTGGAACGTCAGCGTGTTTCACGTATATATTATCTCCGACATTTCTTTGATTATCCAATTTCTCTCAAGTGGCAGACTTTTGCAAATATGGGACTTTGGAGGACTATTGATGCCGGTTTTGGATATATCAAATCCACCTTGACTAAGAAACCAGAAGATTCTCTTGAGAACTTCTATATCAATAGGTTTGGAAAGCCTCTCTACAGTATGTTTTTTGAAGATTATACTGAGAAAGTTTGGGGAATCCATCCTTCAAAACTTGGCGCTGATTGGGGATCGCAGCGTGTAAAGGGCCTTTCTATAATGGCCATTATCAAGGATATGTTTAGAAAAGCTTTTGGTACAAAAGGTAAAGGGGAGGTTGAGACATCTCTCATTGAGTCCTTCATATACCCTAAATTTGGACCGGGGCAACTTTGGGAGGCAACAGCAGAAGAGATTGAAAACAAAGGAGGAGAACTGCGAGTACAATCTAATGTGACGGGTATACACATACGGAACGGGAAGGTAGACTATGTAGAAGTTATGACGCCTGACGGAGCCGTAGACAAACAATACTGCGACTATCTTTTCAGTTCTATGCCTATTAAAGACTTGGTAGCTGCTATTAAAGGCATTGACGTCCCAACTGAAGTAAAACGAATAGCTTTAGAACTACCATACCGAGATTTTATAACAGTAGGCTTGTTAGTCAAGAAACTGAGAATGAAGAATGAGACACATTTCAAGACTTTCGATGAAAGAATTCCTGATACGTGGATTTATATTCAGGAGCGGGATGTTAAGATTGGAAGATTGCAAATCTTTAACAACTGGTCCCCATACCTTATAAACGACTACAAGAATACAATGTGGATTGGTCTAGAGTATTTCTGTAATGAAGGAGATGAGATGTGGGAGATGTCCAAAGAAACCTTTATTAAAATGGCAATAGACGAACTTGTCCACATAGGTTTTATTGAAGTGGAAGATGTCATTGATAGTACCCAAGTCAAAATTAAAAAGGCTTATCCTGCGTATTTCGGATCATATTACGAGCTTGATAAAGTAAAGGCGTTCCTAAACGGTATTGATAATCTTTATTGTATTGGCCGTAATGGCCAGCATCGTTACAATAATATGGATCATTCAATGCTTACCGCAATGGAAGCTGTTGATTCAATCATCAGCACCAACAAAGATAAAAGTGCTATCTGGGCCGTAAATACAGAAGAAGAATACCATGAAACTAAAACTCAATAAAAGCTTAAGAACGATATTGCTCTTTGGCGGGATCAGTTCCCTTATATGGATCATTTTTCGAGGAGCCATTATCCATCCTGACAGTTGGAGTTACATGGCCGCTGCAGAGACTGTATTCAGAGGCACCCCAGATTGGTTTAGAACACCTGTTTACCCCGCTTTTTTGGCATCGTTGAAATGGATATTTGGTGAGGGATTATACCTTTGGGCTGCCATTATTATTCAACATTTGGTTTTCTTGTGTTCGGTTGTTTGTCTTTATCGCATTTGTCAAAAAGTGATTCCTAATGACAGCATTTCATTCTGGATCACATTCTTTTACGCAGTTTATCCCTATATCTCTTCTTTAAATAGTTATATCGTTACTGAATCATTCTCTATAAGTGGGACTGTTTTTCTGTTATTTCTTGCACTTCGGCTTAAAGAATATGGAATGTGGAAGGATGCATTGCTGTCAATGTTCCAGTTGGCTTTTTTGCTACTTCTAAAACCGGCGCTTGTTTATCTGGTTCCACTCCTTATTGTTTTGTGGGGATATACGTTTTTTATTAAAGGAAAAAGGAGAAATGCCTTATTGGGCATAGCAGGTGTTATAATAGCCGGGTTATGTCTTGTTTCCTATATGCAGGCATTCAAGAAGCATTATGGAGTCTTCTCCACATCCGTTGTAAGTACATTAAACAATTACCATATAGCAAGAACATACGGGTTGCTAAAACCTGAATTGATAGAGGATCCTTCAGTCCGTGCTGATTTAGAAAAGAGCATTGAGATAAACGGGGAATGTCCAAAGGATATTTATCTCCTATACAATGAAGCTGTTCAAATGGTTCAAGACCATTCCATGCAGACTATTGGCCATGTAGTTTCTACGTGTATGCGTTATTCTCCTATGAATTCACTGAAAGCCCTCATTTCTCGTCTGTATTCCTCTGCGGATGACCCGTTGCTGGTCAAGGGAATCGATGCGAGTCAATGGGGGCATCTGCTCTGTTTCCATATAAGTACTTTATATCTTTTTTTGTTGATTTATACGATTCTTCTTGTTCTTTGGTTTGTTAGGCATCGTTCTATTCCATGGTTTACAGCATTGATATATATGGTTGGCATCAGCCAGATTATAGTCTCTGTCATAGCTGCCCAATGGGATTGGGGACGATTGTTGCTTCCTGCTTTGCCAGCATATCTGCTTATGATAGGCCAGATTTGCCAATTAATAACAATTAAGAGTCTTCATTCGCTCGAATTTGTTTAAAAAGGATGATTCCTAAAGTCATACATTATTGTTGGTTTGGTGGGAATCCGTTGCCGGAGTCCACGAAGCGGTATATTAAAAGCTGGAAGAAGTTCTGTCCGGATTATGAGATAAAGGAGTGGAACGAGAGTAACTTTGATGTACACTGCAATGACTTCATTTCAGAGGCGTATAAGGCTAAGAGATGGGCGTATGTGTCCGATGTGGCCAGGATGTATATCCTTGTGAATAACGGTGGAGTTTATTTTGATACGGATGTCGAAGTGCTAAAACCTATCGACCCTTTGCTGGAATACGAAGCATTTACAGCGTTCGAGTCCAAGTTCCAGATAGGAATGGGAATCCTGGGATGCGTAAAGGGGCAGCCAATGTTCGCAGAGTTGCTCACGCATTATGAGAACTCCCATTTCAAGCAGCCTGACGGCACTTATGACACATCCGTTATTGGACGCCGTTTCAAAGAATTGTGTCTCAAACACGGCTTTGTTCCGGACAATACTCTCCAGACCGTAAATGGGCTGACAATCCTCCCCAAGGATTATTTCTACCCGAGCGACCCTATTACAAAAGAATTCAAGATTACCAAGAATACCTATACCGTCCATTATTACGATGCATCTTGGGTCTCCAAGGTGGATATTTACGGACGTACCCAGCAGCATAAATTCAAGTTCATTCCCAAACGATTCCGTCCCGGATTTACCAGGATGATAGGTATAATCAAGTATGAAGGAATAGTAGGCCTTATAAGAGTAGTATTGGGGAAAGAGTTTACTAGATTCGTTTTTGTCGGACTTCTTGCTACTGCTATCCATTATGGCATTTATCGCCTGCTGGATCTGGTGATGCCAGCGAATCCGGCATACGCCATCGGCTATGTCCTAAGTTTCTTCTGTAATTTCTTCCTGACATCGGCCTTTACTTTCAAGAAGAAGGCAACTGTCAAGAAGGGGTTGGGCTTCGGCCTCAGCCACGGGGTCAACTTTGCTCTCCATATGATACTTCTCAACGTATTCCTTTTCCTTGGGTTGAGCGAGGCGTGGGCGCCCATCCCTGTTTATTGCATTTGCATTCCGGTTAACTTCCTGCTTGTCAGGTTCGTGTTCAACAGATTATAATAGATAGATAATATACTTTAATGGTAGCGGCAATAGTAGTAACATATCATCCCAAGATACAAGAAGTTACGGATAATATTCGGTCTTTTGCTTCAGCTGTGGATAAAATTTTAGTATGGCAAAATTCTTCCGAAGACTTCGACATACCCTCTGATCTGGAAGGCAAGGCAATCCTAATGGGTAATGGCAAGAATGGTTTTATGGCAAAGCCTCTTAATGTTGCTCTAGAATGGTGCATTAGTAACGGGTATGATTATCTTCTTACGATGGATCAGGACTCCAAATGGAAGAATGCAAGTTACTTTGTGGAAAGGGCTTTATTCTTGGCGGAGGAGGATGTGGCTATATATGCTCCATACACTGTAGGTCAGTATGAAAAGCCTGAGCAAGACTATGATGCTGAATCTGTCATTACTTCCGGTTCGCTGGTTAATGTCAAGATTGCCTCACGGCTTGGGGGATTCAGGGAAGATTACAAGATTTATTGGGTTGATGGGGAATTCTGCTATTGGGCAAGGAAAAATGGGTATAGGATTAGGGTTTTGTCTGATTGCTCTCTAATTCAGCAATTTGGTAGACAGACCAAAACGCTATTTGGCTTTTCCACATCCAATTACTCTCCCTATATTTATTACTTGCTGATACGTAATATGTTATGGATGAGGCGGGAGTTCCCTAAGGGAGTCAGTATCAAGACGGTTTTATATACATTGATGTATAACATAAGAGGAATACTATTGGGGGAGAAGCAAAAAATCGAAAAGATTCACAATATAAACAAGGGCATTTTGCACGGGCTGTTTTCAAAGTTTGACGAGAGGAAAGAGTTAATATGAAGCATGCGTTTCTGATATTAGCGCATAATGAATTTGAAATGCTGCAAAGATTACTAGATGCATTGGATGTATCAGGGAATACTGTTTTTGTTCATATAGATAAGAAAGTGCGCATATTTCCTGAACTGATGATGCGAAAAGGAAAATTAGTCGTTATATCCAAAAGGATTAAGACATACTGGGGAGACAGATCACTTATAGAAGCTGAATTCGAGTTGATGAGAGCTGCCCAGTCTTTTGGGCAATATGACTATTATCACATTATCTCTGGTACTCATTTTTTGGTTGTAAGTCAAAAAGAATTTGAATCTCGTTTTGTTTTATTCGAAGGAAAAAGCGTCCTTCAACCTTCAGAGATCTTTCCTAATGAAATCAGAATGAAAATAGGGAAATATCATTATTTCATTAAGAATCAAAGTTCTTTGAAAAACGTCCTATGGAGACTATTGCTGAAGATTCAAGACTGTCTACCTCTAAGGGATATTAGTCATATCAAAAGCAAAGCAAGCCAGTGGTGTTCGTTGGCAAAAAAAGATGTTACAAAGTTACTTGATAACGAGAAGAGACTGCTTAGGTTATTTCGAAGAACGTTCTGTTGCGATGAGTTCTTTATGCCTGCTGCCTTGTCCCTACTTGGGATTGACGCTATTTGGTATGATAAATTACTTTATGTTGATTTTTACAAAGCAAATCCGAGGGTCCTTACGCTGGCAGATTTTGATGGAATAATAGACTCTGGTTGTATCTTTGCCAGGAAATTCAATAGAGAGAGTTTTGATTTAATAGATAAGATATGTCAAAACACGCGTATTTGATTCTTGCCCATTCAAATCCAGATATGTTGAAAAGGCTGATAGCTTGTCTGGACTATCCGTCAAACGATATCTATATCCATTGGGATGCGAGATCTGGAGCGATTCCTTTTATCAAGGCAGATTGCTCAAAAGTTTGTTTCACGCCCAGGAGAGTAAGGGTGTATTGGGGAGATTTTAGCGTTGTAGAAGCTGAGTATCAACTTTTTAATACTGCACATGAATCTGGACCATATCAGTACTATCATCTTATCTCAGGTGTTGATCTACCTATCAAACCCCAAGATTCTATCCATAAGGAGTGTAACGAGAAGGAAGGGACAGAGTTCATAGGATACGCAAACGCTTCAGAGACAGAGATAAAATGGCGGGTTAACCATCGCTTTCTTTTCCCGCATTTATTAAAGTCAAGAAATATTATTGTAAAAGGTCTGAGAAAAATATCTATTAACTTTCAAGACTTTTGGGGGTTAAATATTAAGAAGGGTGAATTCAAAAAAGGATCACAGTGGGTTAGTGTAACAGATGCCTTTGTCGGATACCTGTTGTCAAAGGAAGAAGAAGTAAGAAAGATATTTAGGGGAACATTTTGTCCAGATGAAATGTATAAGCAGACCCTTTGTTGGAATTCGTCATTTAGGAATAAACTCTATAATATCAGTGATGAATTTGAAGGGTGTAGACGCTTTATTAATTGGGTGTCAGGCGAACTTAAGGATATTAGCATTGAGGATTTGCCTAAGATGAAGACATCGGATAGATGGTTCGCAAGAAAATTTGCCCCAGACAAAGAAGTAATTATGGATAGAATAATGCAATCAGTTCAATAATATGAAAATACCTACATATATAATCAACCTAAAAACTTGTCCAGAACGTAAGGCATATATGGAAAAGGAATTGGAGCCATTACCATATTTAGAAAAGATATTTGTTGAAGGGGTAGATGGCCGCTTGATGACATGTGGAGAACAAGAAAGAGCTTTTGACCAGAACAATGCATATAAAAGATACGGGAGGATTTTAGGATGCGGAGAGGTGGGGTGTACCCTATCTCATATAGAATGCTGCCGAAGGATGATTGAAAAAAAAGAACCATTTGCTTTGATTGTTGAGGATGATTTGGTCTTGAGAGACCGCGAACATTTGGCGGAGTTATTTCAGTCACTATCTAAATTAATTGATAAACCAGAACCAATGGTTGTTTTATTGACAGGAGATTTCTGGTATTGGAATAAAAGAAAGATATGCGAAAGGTATGAAATAGCGAATGTTTATGATGCTGTTTGTACTGGAGCCTATCTGATTAATTTAGAAGCTGCTAATATAGTCTATAATATGGAACGTTCCCATATCGCTGATGATTGGAGATCCATTGTTAATGATGGCGTTAAACTTTCAGCTCTTATCCCTCATATAGCCGATCAAGAACGATTGAATTTCAAAACGACAATTGCTTTGCCACGAGAAGGACACTCATATCGAATATATAGATCGAATATGAAACTTTCCTACCTTGTATCTTCATATTGGAATGCAATAATAAAAAGAGCATTGAGGGTGATTAATCAATTTGAATCTAAAGATTTTGTTTGGTGATAAAAGTTTCAGTGATAATACCTGTGTATAATGTGGCAACTTTCATAAGTTGCAACGTACGGTCGTTGCTGTCCCAGACTCTTCAGGAAGTGGAATACATATTCGTAGATGATGCGTCTCCGGATAACAGCATAGAAATCCTGTATGACAATCTTGAAAACTTTCCCAATAGGAAAGATTTTGTCAAAGTGATTCATCACAAAGAGAACAAAGGTCTCCCGGCAGCAAGGAACACTGGACTAGCTTTGGCTCAAGGGGAGTATGTATATCATTGTGACAGCGACGACTGGGTGGAACCGGAAATGCTTGAGAGAATGTACGACGCCGCCAATACTGCCGATGCAGACATAGTCTATTGCGATTTCTTCCTTTCTTTTGAGAAAAATGAGCGATATATGTCTAATCCACGGTACGAGACGGCTGGGGAATTGCTCAGAAAGGGCTTCTTAGGAGGAACTATGAAATACAATGTATGGAACAAACTTGTACGCAGGAGTCTGTACGTTGAAAATGGGATTATGTTTCCTGAGGGGCACTCGATGGGGGAGGATATGACTATGATACAATTAGCTGCTGTAGCGGACAAGGTTGCTTATGTCCCTCATGCATTTTACCATTATGTAAAACTTAACGAGGGAGCATATTCTAACACCAAATATACGCCTAAAAAACTAGGAGATATCAGGTACAATGTTGACCGGGCCGTGTCTTTCTTGCATAAAAAATTTGGAAACAGTCTGGAGAAAGAAATATCTTTGTTCAAATTAAGCATTAAACTGCCCTTTTTGCTGACAGGGGACAAGGGTATGTATAAGCTTTGGAAGGAGTGGTATCCGGAATCCGACAAGTATGCGGATGCAAACACTGACCAACCAAAGCGAACCAGGTTGTTGCAGAGGATGGCAGCTAAAGGGCAGTGGTGGTATGTGGACCTATATTACAGGTTGGTTTATAAGTTTCTTTACGGCATTATATATAAATAAGAATGGGCAAACTAATAAAGATACTAATCTGTTTGATTATTGTCGATTTCTTTTTCTTCTCAACTGTTTTTTCATTTACAGGAGGTTATAATACAAAAGAGTTGATGGCCGTGATAGGAATATTCCTTTTCGGGGCTGATTTGTTGCGTCAAAAAAAGTTTGCTATCTCAAATGAGTTTTTGGGGCTGTTGGTTTTTTCTGGTATTATATCGCTTGTTGCCTTTTTCTCGGTGGCTTTTCATAATACTCAAGAAAAAGCCTATACGACATATTTCATTTCAATGTTAGTCTGGCTTAGCTCGGCATATGTTGTGATTAAAAGCATCAAAGGGGCACACGGAGCTGTTTCAATTGAGTTGGTGGCTAAATATATTATTGCCGTTTCTGTAATTCAAGGCTTAATTGCTGTTATTGCAGATAATTATGCGCCATTAGACCTTTTTATTCTGCAAACTGTCCCAGGAACAGGTTGGGTAAAGTCGGTAGATCGTCTTTATGGGTTGGGTGACTGTACGGCATTAGATACTGGAGGTATCCGATACGCTATTGCCTCAGTTCTTTGTGCACATAATATCAAATCTTCGGTACAAGAAGAAAAGACAAAAGGAGTCCCACTATATGTTTTAGCTTATTTGATTATCACAGTAACTGGTAATATGATAGCGAGAACGACTTTGGTTGGATCGGCCTTAGGACTTGCGTACCTTTTTATCTTTATCTCCCCATTTCGTAGAAATCTCACAACAGCGGCCTTTAAAGCTTGGGTATGGATACTCTTGGAAACCATAGCAATTGTAATCGTCATCGCAACTTTATACAACTCTGATCCAAAATTTTATAATAGAACGCGTTTTGCTTTTGAGGGTTTTTTCTCTCTCGTGGAAGAAGGACATTGGCAAACAGGTTCCAACGATAAGTTGTTATCGATGTATGTCTTCCCCGACAATCCAGAGACTTGGCTTATTGGAGATGGGTATTTTATGGTTCCAGGCAGTGATCCGAACTATATGGGAGAATCTCCGGATGGGTATTATATGGGAACAGATGTTGGCTATTTACGTTTTATATTCTTCTTTGGATTAATAGGCTTAGCATTATTCTCGCTGTATATTATTTATGCAGGTCGTGTTTGTATCAGGATGTTTCCGAGGAACACTTTGCTGTTCCTAATACTAACACTGATGAATTTCATCATCTGGTTCAAAGTAGCAACAGACTGTTTCTTCATATTGTGTCTTTTCATATGTCTTGGATATGTGAGGGACAACTCGCCTGAATTGATTGAAGAATGACAATCCTCTATAACATAGCCGCCACTTGGAATGCCGGCGGTATGGAAAGGGAGCTGGCGCTCAAGGCCAACTGGTTGGCAGCTCACGGCCATAAGATTGTTGTAATCACGACGGACCAGCGCGGATTGCCATCTGCATTCCAGATGCATCCCTCCATCGAATTCCGCGACCTTGGTATTAATTACGATGCCAATAACGGAGCGTCATTCGCTTCCAAAATCCTTCAGTATCCTATTAAGCAGATTAAGCATCGTTGCGCCCTTGCAAATGTCCTTCACGAGATAAAGCCGGACATCACAATCAGTATGTTCTGCAACGACGCTTCCTTCCTCCCCAAGATCAAGGATGGGAGCAAGAAGGTGCTGGAGATTCATTTCAGCCGATTCAAAAAGTTGCAGTACGGCCGCAAAGGGTTATGGGCACTGGCGGACAGGTGGCGCTATCGCGCCGATGCGCGCATCGCGGCCAGGTACGACAAATTCGTGGTCCTGACTGAAGAAGACCGGGGCTATTGGGAGGGGCTGGACAACATTGAGGTGATTCCCAATGCGCGAAGCTTCTCTTTTGAATCGCCTTCAACCTGCTCTGCGCATCAGGTTCTTGCAGTTGGACGCTATAATTATCAGAAAGGCTTCGATATGTTGCTGGAAGCCTGGAAAAAGATAGACACTTCAGGGTGGACACTCCGCATTGCAGGCAGTGGGGAAGACCTTGGGCCAGTGCCCGCCAATGTGGTTACGGGGCCTTCGGCCGATATCAGGAAGGAGTACATCAACTCTTCTATCTTTGCTATGAGTTCCCGTTATGAGGGCCTTCCTATGGTGTTGCTGGAGGCGCAGGCCGCCGGCCTTCCAATTGTCAGCTTCCAATGCAAATGCGGCCCCAAGGACATCGTAGAGCCTGGCGTAAGCGGGTATCTGGTGGCGGAAGGTGACACAACGGCTCTCGCCGCAAAGATCAAGGAATTGATGGATGACGAAGAGTTGAGGCGCAAGATGGGTTCCGCTGCGTTCAAGGCATCGGAGCGGTATGACATTCAGCCAATTATGAATAAATGGACGGATCTGTTCCAAAGACTGTCGTAGTTTCTGCGGTGAATATCCGCAAAGGGGGGACGCTTACCATCCTCAGGGATTGTCTTGAGTACCTCAGCGGGCTGGCCGAGGCAGGGGAGTGGAAGGTGGTTGCGCTGGTCCACGACCGTTCTCTTTGTGAATACCCGTCGATAGAGTATATAGAGATACCCTGGACCATTAAGAGTTGGTTCAGGAGGCTGTGGTGCGAGTATGTGACAATGCACCGTATTTCCAAGGATCTGGCAAGACGCGAGGGCCGTCCCGTTTATATGTGGCTGTCCCTGCACGATACAACACCGCGCGTGCTGGCTGAACATCAGGAAGTATACTGCCATACATCGTTCCCTTTCCTCAAAGTGATTCCGCGGGACTGGAAGATGGACCCCAAGGTCCCTCTTTTTGCACATTTCACACGATGGGCGTACAGGATCAACGTCAAGCGGAATGACTGCCTGATAGTCCAGCAGGAATGGTTCAGGGATGCTATGGCAAAGATGCTCCATTTGCCTTTGTCAAAGTTCAGGGTCATTCCTCCAAAGATGCCGGATATGTCTTCGGTAAATCCTTCGGAAATCAGATATCCTGTTCCTATGTTCTTCTACGCATCTTCACCGGATTGTCATAAAAACTTTGAAACGCTTTGCGAGGCGGCTCGGATGCTGGAAAAGGATTTGGGGAAAGGACAGTTCAAGGTGGTTCTGTCCATCTCTGGAAAAGAGAACAAGTACGCCCGCTGGATCTATGAGAACTGGGGCAGTGTGAACAGCATAGAATTCGCCGGATATATGAGCAGGGAAGACCTCTTTGGCCTGTACAAGGCTGCAGATGCCTTCGTTTTCCCATCCAGAGTGGAGACCTGGGGACTTCCAATCAGCGAGTTCCTTGCCGCTACGGGAGGCCGGGGAAGGCTTCTGCTGGCAGATTTGCCATACGCGCACGGAGTGGCCTCAGACGCGTCTCGGATGCGCTATTTCCCGGTAATGGATGCTAAAGCTTTAAAGCAGTTGATGTATGAGAGTATTGCAGTTAGGTAAATTCTATCCCATTGTAGGCGGCGTAGAGAAGGTTATGTGGGAGTTGACCGAAGGTCTTGGCAGTGCGGGCATAGACTGTGATATGCTATGCGCTTCAGAAACGCCGCAAATAATACAGATAGGGGAGCACTCAAGATGCATATGCGTCAAGGCTCTTTTCAAGGCGGCGGCCACTATGATTTCACCTGCAATGATATTTTATTTGCGTAAGCATTGCGCTGAATATGAGGTGATTCACATACATCATCCTGATCCTATGGCAGCTCTAGCCCTGCGTCTGAGTGGGTATGACGGAAAAGTTGTACTTCATTGGCATAGCGATATATTAAAACAGAGGATTTTATTAAAATTTTATATACATTTGCAAAATTGGGTGGTGAATTGTGCGGACACTATTGTGGGTACATCCCCGGTGTACGTACAAGAGTCGCCTTTCCTGCAGGGAGTGCAGGAAAAATTGACATATTTGCCTATTGGCGTAGATCCGGTGCCGGAGGCTTACCCGTTACCCTCAGAACACAAGACAGTGCTCTCTTTGGGCCGTCTCGTGGGGTATAAAGGGTATAAGTATCTGGTAGATGCTGCAAAGTATCTTCCTGATGATTACCGTGTGGTAATTGCGGGAGAAGGCCCTTTGAAGGAGGAACTTCAGGAACAGATAAAGGCGGAAGGATTGGAAGGCAAGGTAAGGCTGTTGGGACGCATCCCCCAGGAGAATATTCCTGAATTGTATGCTTCCTGCAACGTATTCTGCCTGAGCAGCATCTGGAAAACTGAGGCTTTTGGCATAGTGCAGATAGAGGCAATGAGTTGTGGTAAGCCCGTTGTGGCAACCCGCATTCCGGGATCCGGAGTGTCCTGGGTCAACGAACACGGCTATTCCGGGCTTAACGTGGAGCCTTGCAACTCAAAGGAGCTGGCAAATGCCATTGTGCAGATAACCGCCAACCCTGAAACATACAGGCAGTATTGTAACAATGCCCGCGAGCGTTACAAGACATTGTTTACAAAAGACGCTATGATTGAAAAATGCATAGAGATATACAATAAATTATAATACTTTTAAAAGTCAGACAAATGAAAAAATTATTTTTGACTCTCTCAGTCAGCATTATCGGAGCATTCTTTGCAGCTGCCGCTCCGGTACTGCCAGGACCGGATTCTACATTGACCGTAAGCGCTAGGATCCATTATCCTGTTAACGTTTCTGAAAGTATCACAACCTTCTCTCAGAACGCACGTGCAATGCAGGTTCTTTCAACTCTAGACAAAGAGAATTTCAATGTTACCAGCATCCTTATCAAGGGATGGGCTTCTCCTGAATCTTCTGTTTCTTACAACCAGGGACTTTCAGAGAGGCGTGCAAACGACGTAAAGGGTATCATCTCCCGTCAGTACAGTTTCCCTGAGTCCATTTACAAAGTACAGGGAATGGGAGAGAGCTGGGACGAGGTTATCAGCTACATCCGCACCACAACCAATTCTACAGTTGCTGGTGTCAGGGATCAGCTCCTTGATATCATCTCCCGTTACTCCAACCTTGACGCCCGTGAGGCTGCCATCAAAGCTGTGAACGGTGGTGTTCCTTATCGCACCATCCTTGCCGAGGCATATCCAGATGCCCGTTATGCAGACTGCGAAGTTGTATTCACATATACAGCTATTTCTGAGGACGATGCCAGGGTTCTCTTCCCTACACCGGCACCAGCACCCGCACCTGCACCGGCTCCCGCACCAGCACCCGCACCTGCACCGGTAGTTGTCGCTCCTGTTCAGGAGCCTGTTGTTGAGGAGTATGACTGGAGGGATTGGTTCATTGCCGTTCAGGGTGGTCCTAACTACTCAATGAACGAGAATACTTGGACTTATTTGGATCCTAAAGTAGGCGGAAAGAAGTTTATGGATCTTGTATCCCCTCAGATTCAGGTTGCATTCGGACATTATTTCACTCCGGTACTTGGATGGCGTGCTTCCGTTGCTTATGCAGGCAACAAGAGTGCGTTGAACCATAATGAGACTGCAGAGTATGGCTTTTACCCATATACTTTCAAAAGCATCTCTGCTTTTGCAGACCTTCTTGTAAATCTCAGCCGCAGGGATGTTCAGGATCGTCATTGGTTCTGGACTCTGTTTGGAGGTCTTGGATATGGCCACGGATTTAATTTTGAAGGTGTTTCTCACCCTTGGCAGGCCGGTCTTAAAGCTTGGAAAATTCCATCAAATGCATTTGGTGTTAGGGGTGGTCTTAACCTTGAGTATATGTTCAACAACGGCCTTAGCTTTATGCTTGAGGGTGGCGCAGAAGCTTTCACTGATGGCTTCAACGGAATGAATCCTGGTAGGGTTACAAAGAAGGATAATTACGATGCTAACTTCCCGTTTGATGTTAGGCCTGTTGCTACATTTGGCATAGGATATCATTTTTAGGAAATGACTCTTGACAGAGCATTCAGACTCAGGACTGTTGCCGCCGAGGATATGCTTGTAGACACAAGGGGGGGGGTAGCCCGTCTTGACAAGGTCTTCAGGCTTAGCCCGGCGGCAGCCTGGCTCTGGAAAAAGGCAGTAGGAAAAGACTTCTCTGAGGAAGATCTTGTTGCTTGGCTCTATGAGGAATATGATGTCAGCCTGCAGGATGCACAAAACGATGTGCACGATCTGCTTGCAGACTGGATAAAATATGGAATTGCTGCATAGCCCATTCCTGTATGTGCTTAAAGCGGGATTATGGGGTTTCCTTCCGGACTCTCCTGTTCCAATAAAGCCATCTGATGCAGAATGGAGCATTGTGCTCTCTCAGGCAAGTGCACACGCAGTAGAAGCTGTGATTTCTGATGGAGCTGGACTTTTTCCAGAAAGTCTGAGGCCATCGTTCCGGCAACTGGCACCTTTGGCTTTGGCTGTCGATTCCATAGAAAGAGGAAATGAAATGGTTAACGCCGTCTTGAGACCAATGGCGGCGTTTTGGAAAAGAGAAGGCATCACTGCAGTCCTTTTGAAAGGCCAGGGACTTGCGGGGATGTATATTAAGCCTGAACACAGAACTCCGGGAGACATTGACTGGTATTTTCCGGGGAAGGAAAATTTCAGGAAGGCTTTGTCCTTGATACAGACCAGGGGCTTAGCTCCTGAAATAGACGGAGACGGAGATTTCCACTACAATGTCAAAGGTGTTGTAGTGGAGCATCATAAAGGATGGTGCGACATTTCCAGTCCGTTTAAGAGGGGGATAGTCTCTGTTATTGAGAAAGACCAAGGGTATACCCAAGGAGCGGAGTTTGTTTTGCCGGCTCCATTGACAAATCTGATTCAACTGAATGTCCACATCCTGAAACACGTGCTTGTTATGGGTGTAGGCTGGAGGCAGTTATGTGATTTGGCGTTAGCCACAAAGTACTATTGTGGGCAGTATTCAAAAGGAGAATACGTGCAGGCAATTGATCGGTTGGGGTTGATGCGCTGGACAAGGCTACTATATGGTGTTTTGTTCAAGTATTTGGGCACAGATTGTGCTTGGATGCCTGTTAATCCGCTGGAAAGCCGGGATACAGACCGGTTGGCGGAGTTGATTATGCGCTGCGGCAATTTTGGCCGCGGCTCGGGAAAGAAAATGATGGGATCGTTCATATCGTCAGCACTATTGATGATTAAATACGTCCCTGGGGAAGTTTTTTGGCGCCCAATTATGTTGGCGTGGAATCGTTTCTTCCAACATTGTAGTAGAAAGAGAGTATCAAAATGATAAAGAGTTTTTTTAAGTTGGCAATTATTGCCTTATGCCTTTTTTCGGTGGCATCCTGTGCTTCCCAAAAGCACTTGACATATCTGCGAGATTTGGAATATGGAGTGCCGTATGAAGTCCAGCCTATGCAGGAAATTCGCCTGCAACCGGGAGACCAACTGAGTATCAATGTTAGTTGTAAGCAGCCGGAACTTGCCATTCCATTCAATATCATGAATGGGTCTGTAAGTTTAGACGCAGCTGGCTCTACCACAGCCACTTCTTTTGCCAGGGATGATGACTTTCGTTATACAGTAGATCAAGAAGGATGCATTAATTTCCCTCTTTTAGGTTCATTGATGATTCAGGGAATGACTGTGGCAGAAGTGGAAGATTTCGTGGAACGCAGGATTAAAGAAGAATCCTATATATCTGACCCTATTGTTACTGCCACTTTCAAGAATTTCCAGATTACGGTAATTGGAATGACAGGAACTGGTAATTATACAGTTGAGAAAGATCGTCTTAATCTTATTGAGGCATTGGCTATGATTGGCGATATTCCGAACACAGCACTTATTGACGATGTAATGGTAATTAGGACTCAGGATGGTTTCCGTACTGCATATAGCGTTAATCTTCAGACAAAGGATTTGTTCGATTCTCCGGTATATTATCTTCAGCAGAATGATGTAATCTATATTAAACCTAACAAATATGTAAGCGACGGCAGGTTTGAGCGTGTATGGACTCTTTCCAGCAACGTTTTCAGTTTCATGAATTTGATCTCGAACATCTTTATATGGAGATATCTTTTCAGGAATAGTAGATAAAGTTATTTTATTGATTATGGCTAATAAGAAAGATAATTCTTCCGTAAACCTTTTGGACCTGTTTTATTATTTGCTGGGTTATTGGTACTGGTTTGTATTGGGTGTTTTGATAATTACTGGTTATCAGTATTATAAATATGAGAAGACCCCATTTATTTACCGCAGTGATGCTACGGTGGTAATTAAAGACCCTTCCAATACTAGATCCACCGTAAGGATGGATAGCTATAGCAACCTTATTAATAGGACAAATGTCTCTAACGAAATCCTCCAGTTCCAATCCAAGAGGTTGATGACAATGGCTCTCAAACGTCTGCGTGCAGATGTGGAGTATTCTCATATGGAGGGCTTACGTTACACTCTGTTATACAAGAATAGTCCTGTTGAAGTTGTATTTACTGATCCGGATGATATTCGCGATTTGTCATTCCAAGTAACTCCCGTTAATGAGTCTTCTGTTAAGTTTACTTACCAGAATGGAAAGTCGGAGACTGTTACAATCAATGATACCTTGAGTACTGCTATTGGTAATATTATAGTAGTCCCTACGGCTAATTATGGGACTAATTGGTATGGCCATACTGTTGACGTAAGAAAGCATAATCCGGCTAATTTAGCAGCGTCTTTTCTTGGGAAGACTACAATTCGACAGACAAATGATGAGGCGTCACTACTATCGCTGTCAATCCAAGATTACTCACCTCAAAGAGGTGTCGATATCTTGAATACACTAATTGATGTGTATAATGAGGATGCTATAGCGGATAAGAATCTTGTTGCCCAGAATACTGCAGAGTTTATTAATGAGCGCTTAATGATAATCGAGCAAGAGCTTGGAGACGTAGAAGGGCAAATAGAATCCTTCCAGCGGAGTAATAGACTTATTGATGTCAATACATCTGCGAGTGAGTATCTGAGTGATTCAAAGCAGTCAAATGCAGAAGCTCTACAAATTGAGACAAACTTACGCATTGCAGAGTCTATGAGGGATTACCTTTCTGACCACGGCTCTACTAATGACCTTATTCCTGCAGATACTGGTCTTGGTGACCTGCGTACAGAGGGCCAGATTGCCCAGTACAATGCAACTAAGTTGCGTAGGGATAAGCTTCTTCAAGACAGTGGCCCTAACAATCCTGTGATTCAGGATCTGGATAAGCAGTTGGGTTCTCTTAAAGAGAGCATTGTAAGCAGTGTGGATAATCTGGTATCCAGCCTCAATGTGAAAAGAAACGACGCAGTGGCTCAGGAGTATCAGTCACTTGCAAGATTCTCTGCGATGCCTGGTAAAGCCCGTGAACTCCTTGGAATTGAGCGCCAGCAGGAAATCAAGTCTTCTCTCTATATGTATCTGCTTAACCGCAGGGAAGAGAATGCCCTTACCCAGGCTATGGCAGATACCAATGCCCGTATCATAGATCCTGCAGAAAGCAGTGGCGTTCCTATTTATCCTAGCCGCAAGAGAATGATCCTTCTGGGAGTTCTTGTAGGCCTTGCAATACCTGCTCTCATCCTCATTGCCCGCTTATTTCTTGATACAAAGGTCAGGAACCGTAAGGAAGTGGAAGATTCAGTATCTGCTCCATTCATTGGAGAGATTCCTCTTTATGAGGGTCTTGCCAAGAAGAATTTCTGGCAGCGTCTTTTTGGCAAGAAGAAAAAGAAAGACAAAAGCGAAGAGAAACTCATCAAATACAATAAGAATTCCCGTAACGTGTTTACAGAGGCATTCCGCTCCCTTTGTACCAACATTGACTTTATGAAGACTGATGAGAACAAGGCTCACGTTATGACCCTTACTTCATTCAATGTAGGTGCCGGTAAGACCTTTGTTGCTATGAATATGGCCGCCTGTCTTGCAGACAGCGACAAGAAGGTTGTAGTGATGGATATGGACCTCCGTAAACGTACGCTCTCAAAGAAGTTTGGATTCAAGCACGGTTACACGGGCGTTTCAAACTATTTGAGCGATACGACACTTACAATTGAGGATATCATAAAGCCCAATGTCCAGGACGGCATAGACCTTATCCCGGCAGGACATATCCCGCCCAACCCCGTGGAACTTCTCCGAAAGAAACGCTTTGATGAACTTATTGAATTACTCAAGAGCAAGTATGACTATATACTTATGGATAACGTGCCGGTTGAAATAGTTGCTGATACAAGGGTTATCAACCGTGTGGTAGATACAACGGCATTCGTAATCAAGTCAGGCGTCATTGACCGCCGCGCACTTGAGGCCCTTGAGGAAATGTACCTGGAGAACCGTTTCAATAATATTGGAGTTATTCTTAATGGCTCTGAGATCCGCAAGACCTATGGCAGCGCCCAGTATGGTTATGGCTACGGCTATGGTTACGGCTACGGTTATGGATATGGTAGCGGTTATGGCTATGGAGAGGAAGAGGATGCAAAGAAGGACAGCAAGTTGTTTAAGAAGAAAAGCTGATGACAATAGGAGTTGACTTTGACGGAACAATTGTAGAGCACAAGTACCCGGACATTGGCAAGGAAATCCCCTTTGCCATAGATACACTCAAGCGCCTTGCATCGGAGCGCCACAAGATTATCCTGTGGAGCGTACGCGAGGGCAAGCTTCTGGACGAAGCGGTAGAGTACTGCCGCAAGAGGGGACTTGAGTTCTACGCCGTTAACAGCAACAACCCAGAGAATGGTATCGCCCGTGAAAGGCACCAGCGCAAACTTATTGCAGACGTTTACATTGACGACCGCAACGTGGGAGGCCTTCCCGACTGGGGAATGATTTACCGGATGATATCCCGTAATATGAACTACGAACAGGCTATGAACTCTATGGACGATGACGATTATGAAGAGCGTGACCGCTCCCGTTCCGGCTTGTTCTCAAGGTTGCGCAGGGTAACCAGATAAAGTTTGGATTTTGGCACTTACTGTAAAGCTACAGAAATACTTTAGCGCTCATTATATGAGCCCCAATTTAGTATTTCTTCTGGATTTGTTCATATCTCTGACAGCGTCATTGTTCGCTGTTCTGCTGGTGCGTTTCATTTCCGACCCTTTCGGAAATCTTACTCGCTTTATGGGCTTATGGCTCCTTTTCTCTGCCATCTTCTCCTCTTTGGGTTTCTGGTTTACTGGAACTTACAAGATGGTCATCCGGCATTCTTCCTATAAGTCTATTGGCAAGATTGTAGGTGCCGTTACTTGCAAGGAAGTGGGTCTTGCTGCAATAGTTCTGCTCGGCTCAATAAAATATTATGCCGTAAGCATCGAGTGGCTGGTCCTCCTTATGGACGCCCTGCTGTCCTTTGTTTTCCTGCTCTTGATGAGGGTTTTTGTGGTAGTGATGTTCGACTTGGCCCGAAACTCTGTCCAACAGGAGGTCCGCCGCATTGGCGTACTCATTTATGGGGTGGGCGATACTTCCGTGGCAATGGCCAATCGTCTGGAACTCTCTGACAATTACAGAGTTGAAGGATTCCTTTCTTCCCGTGCAGAGTGCCGTGACACCGTAATCCTCAGTAAGCCGGTCTATGTTTACAGCAAGATAGATGATATGAAGCAGATAAAGGACAAGGCTGATTTCCACTGCATCATCTTTACCTCTGACGACCCGGAAAAGCGTAAGGCCAACCTGATATCCTACTGTATGGATATGGGCATCCATATCATCAGCGAGAAGTTGTTGGACAACCCTGACTTAGCCTCTTTCAACAAGAACCTTGCAAACGAAGTGGCCGCCAGCAACGAGTTCATAGAGGACGGTATGACCACCTTCGAGCGCACCGTAAAGCGCGCCATAGACTGCGTACTGGCCTTTATCCTGCTCATTGTATTCTCTCCGCTGTTCCTCATCTGCTGGATAGCGGTCAAACTGGAGGACGGAGGTCCCGCCATATACAGGCAGGAGCGCATCGGCCGCTTTGGAAAACCCTTCAAGATTCTCAAGTTCCGCTCAATGAAGGTGGATGCCGAGGCTTCAGGTCCGGCTCTCTTCTCAGGAGACAAGGACGACCGCCTCACCAAGGTGGGCCGCTTCCTGCGCGCGCATCACCTTGATGAGCTCCCGCAGCTCTGGAATGTGTTTATGGGCGATATGGCCTTCGTAGGCCCGCGCCCTGAACGCAAGTTCTACATCGACCAAATCTCCAAGGTAGATCCACGATACTTCTATCTATACCAAATCCGTCCCGGGGTAACGTCTTACGCTACGCTCCGGAACGGATATACGGATTCTATGGAAAAGATGCTCACCCGTCTGGAATATGACCTGTATTATCTGAAGCACCGTTCCTGGTGGTTCGATATCAGGATTCTGGGAATGACTTTCTTGAGCATCGTCTTTGGCAAGAAGTTCTGATCCCCGATCAAGTCGGGGATGACCCCTCCGTCATAGCCGGCTTGACCGGCTATCTCTTACTTGAATAGAAGCGGCAGGAACTCGTGCAGGCTGCGTCTCCAGGTCTGCCACTCGTGAGCCGTTCCCGGTGAAACATAGTATGCGGCATTTATGCCCATACCGTTGAGTTTCTCGGTGTCGGCTTTAATTCTGTCTGGGTACTCCAGTTCTCCACAGGTCTCGAAAACCAGCTTGACAATGTCCTTGCGGATGATATCAGGCTGGGAAACGGGTGTGCCGCCGCTGAACAGTCCGTAATATGCGAACATATCGGTGTGGTGAAGGCCTACGCTGTTGGTGAGCATTCCTCCCATTGAGAGGCCTGCCATTGCGCGGTGCTGAGGGTCTGCTATGGTTCGGTAGCTCTTGTCAATGTCCGGGATTGACTCATATATGAGCATCTGCTCGAAGTTCTCGGAATAAGTAGGAGACATTGCCAGTCTGCCGCGGGTGTCGCCGGGGCGGTATACGAAGTCATTGTTCATAACAATGATCATTGGCTCTATCTTGCCTTCTGCAATCATATTGTCCGCGATGATTGCAGCGAAGCCTGAGTGCACCCACTCCTGCTCCATCTCGCCTGCTCCGTGCTGGAGGTAGAGCACCGGATAGCGCTTGCTGTGGTTGGTCTCATAGTCTGCTGGGGTATATACATATGCCCTGCGCCAGCTCTTGTCCACGTCGCAGTAGAAATAGTGCTCGCGGACCTCTCCGTGGGGAACGTTGCGCATCAGGTAGTAGTCGTCGTCTGGGGAGGGGACCTCTATGTAGCCTGCCCATCCGTTGCAGTAGACAACCTCTGAACCCGGGTCATTGTACTTGACACCGTCAATGACTATGCTGTAAAGCTGGAAGCCAACCTTTGGGCTGGTGGTGATGACGTTCCAGTAGCCGTCAGCGTCTTTCTGTGCGGGGAAGTCCTTGCCTGCAAAGTTGATTTTCACTTCCCTGGCAGTCTCCGGAGCCCTGAAGCGGAACCAGTATTCTCCCTTATTGTTCATTTTCGGGAACTCAGACTGGCGCTGCGTGGCTGATGTACGGACCCATCCTTCCTGGGAAGGGGCCTTGAATGTCTGTGCCGATGCGTTTGAGGCCAGCAGCACTAGGGCTGCTGCCAATGTGGTCAGTATTCGTTTCATAATATTGTGGTTTTTATTTGGTTAGCCTTATCATAAGGACGGTGGCTGTTTCTGGAGTCACCTTGAGGGAATCGTCAATCCTCTGTCCTATAAGCGCTCCAATGTGCCCTTCCGGCATAGTGGAGGTCTGCAGTACAATTGCGTCGTCCTTGTCCAGCAGGGAAAATTTCAGGTCCGTGAACATATCCGACAGTTTCTTCCTCCCTCTTAGGCCCAGCGGATTCAGCCAGTCTCCCTTCTGCCAGGAGCGAAGGGTAAAAGGGAATGGAACCTTGTCCGCATCGAAAATGAGCGTGCCCTGCGGCTGCTCCAAGGCCATATCTGGCGTGCGGGCATACAGGCGCACACACACTGTGCTGCCATTGAATCCATAGTCGCCGCATTGCTCCACGCTGAGTCCCGTAAGCCTTTCTCCTTGCTTTATCTCGCTGATTATCAATGAATCTGAAGACGATACCATTTGGTATCCGTCTCCCGTGAATATCTTTCCCGAAAGCTGTCCCGGCTCCTTCAGGCTTCGCCCGATGGCTTCTGTCACCTGCATATTGAAGCCGAAAGGCTCGGCAATCCTGTAAAGCACGTACTCCCAATGCTTCAGCCCCAGAAGCGCCTGGACATCAATGCGTCCGTCGCTGAATACCTGATCCTTGTGCTCTTGGAAATAATCGTCCGCTATGTCATTTTCCTGGCTGAAGTAGCCCATACTCCTGGTAAGAGTCTTTATGAACGAAGGGTTCATCTCCTTGAGCAGCGGGAACACTTTGTTGCGTATCTTGTTGCGCTTGAACACGCTCCCGGCATTGGTGCTGTCTTCCCGCCAGCCGGCACCGGCTGCGGTCATCCATTCCGTAATCTCCTTGCGGGTCATTCCCAGGAGGGGGCGGATGAGCACCACGTCCGGCGCTCCGGGCACCGTGCCGCGGGCCTGCATTCCACGCAGGCCGCGCCCGCCCGTGCCCCGGAGCAGGTTAAGGAACAGCGTTTCTGCATTGTCGTCAGCATTGTGTGCCACCGCTACGCAGCTGAAGCCCCGTTCGCGGCATAATTCCGCGAACCAGGCGTACCGCAGCTCGCGCGCGGCCATCTCAATGCTTATTCCCTTTTCTACAGCATACTTAGACGTATCGAACCGCCTGCTTATGAACTCCACGCCCTTGCGCGCGCACCAGTCGCGCACAAACACTTCGTCCGCGTCGCTTTCAGCTCCGCGGAGCCCGAAGTTGCAGTGTGCCACGGCAATGGCGCCGGCTCCGTCTGTGGCAAGGAACCGTTCCGCCATAAACATAGAGTCTATGCCGCCGCTTACTGCAAGCAGGATCTTCATTTATTTACGCGGTTTGAACGTGTAAGTGAAGTTGACCGTGAAAGCCTCCTTGAACTGAACCCTGTCCTTTCCGTCTATGATCACGCGAGGGTCGTAAATCAGCCAGGTGTTGAAAGCCAGTTTTATGAACTTGGCCAACTGCCAGCTGACCTTGTTGTCCCAGTTTACGCGAAGCCTCTCCGGATGGTCCAGATAATTGGAGAAGAGAACCAGCTGCGTGTCATATGCGAACACGTCGTTGATGGTCATCTTGAAGTTGGCCTTGATCTGGGCACCGAACATAAACAGCACGCTGTGGTACTTCTCAGGATCGTTATCGAACGGAAGCATACCGTACTGCTTGCGCAGTTCAGGGATCGAACAGATTACCAGACCGCCGGTGACAGGGGAGAAGGTTACGTTGAACCACTCCTTTGGCACCCACTCCATACCGAGAGCGATGTTGGTATATGCGGGGGAGAAGAAACCGGATTTGAGACCGTCTCCGTACCATTTCCCGTCGGCATTGCTGAGGTACTTGACCGGGGTGCGGGTGAACTGTGAACGGAAGTCGAAACCGGCGGAATAGTTCCATTTGGAATCCTTCGAGGTCTTGTACGCCCAGCCGCTTTCCAGATACATACGGTCATTGCTCTTCTGAAATACGCCCGGCTTGTCAGAAGAACGCAGGAAACCGTAGTCCAGCTGCAAGCGGTTGTTCCAGGTTGACAGGTCCTTCTTATAATTGGCCTTGGCATCCAGGGATGATGTGAACATAAGTGTGTTGAATCCTCCCGCAGCCCAGTTGGTGAGGTTGGTCTCGTTGAATCCAAGGTTAACCTCGGTACTTCTTTCCCAATACTGCGGTTTTGCAACTTCCTCCTGTGCCTTGGGGGCGTTCTGGATTGCTGCGGCCGCGGCTGCGGCTGCCTTTTCTGCATCGGTCATTGCAACCTGTGCAAACGATAAAGCCTGGGCGGCCAGGAAAGCGGCCGCGATTATCAACGTTCTCTTTTTCATAATCTAATATGCTATGGCGTAAACAACCCTGCACTTTGAAGGCTTGCCGGAGTAAATGTCCTTGCCTTCTTCTTCGCAGACATAGCTGTCCACGGGGATGCAGCGTATGGTAGCCTTGGTTTCGTCCTTAATCTTCTGTTCGGTCTCGGCGGTGCCGTCCCAATGGCAGAGGAGGAACTTCCCGTTCTGGATTTCAGTCTTGAACTCCTCCCAGCTGTCGCACTTCTGCACGCGGCTGTCACGGAACGCCATAGCCTTGTTGTAAATGTTGGCCTGGATGTCATCCAGCAGGCCGTGGATATGGTCTGCGATGCCTTCCAGGGACATTGTCTCCTTGGTGAGGGTGTCCCTGCGAGCAACTTCCACGGTGCCGGCGGCAAGGTCGCGGGCTCCCATTGCCAGGCGCACCGGAACTCCCTTGAGCTCCCACTCCGCGAACTTGAATCCGGGGCGGATGGTATCCCTCTCGTCAACCTTCACTGAATGGCCCTTGGCCTCCAGTTCTGCCTTTATGGCAGCCATCTTCTCCAGGACTGCTGCGCGCTCCTCGTCCGTGCGGTAGATAGGAACCATAACCACCTGGATAGGCGCCAGCGCCGGAGGAAGCACAAGGCCGTTGTCGTCGCCGTGGGCCATTATGAGCGCTCCCATAAGTCGCGTGCTCACGCCCCACGACGTAGCCCACACGTACTGCAGCTTCCCTTCCTTGTCAGTGTACTGCACGTCGAAAGACTTTGCAAAGTTCTGTCCCAGGAAGTGCGATGTGCCTGCCTGCAGGGCCTTTCCGTCCTGCATCATCGCCTCTATGGTAAGGGTGTCCAGCGCTCCTGCGAAACGCTCGTTGGGGCTCTTGTGGCCCACTATCACAGGCAGTGCCAGCGTGTTGCGCGCGAAATTGGCGTATACCTGAACCATCTCGTTTGCCTTGGCCTCAGCCTCTTCTGCCGATGAGTGGGCGGTATGCCCTTCCTGCCACAGGAACTCCGCCGTGCGCAGGAAAGGACGCGTGCGCATCTCCCAGCGCACCACGTTGCACCACTGGTTGCACAGGATGGGGAGGTCCCTCCAGGAGGTGATCCAGTTCTTGTAAACGCTCCATATGATAGTCTCGGAGGTAGGCCTCACGATGAGCTCTTCTTCCAGTTTCGCCTCAGGGTCCACTACGACGCCTTTCCCGTCAGGGGCATTCATCAGGCGGTGATGGGTAACCACCGCGCACTCCTTTGCGAAGCCTGCCACGTGCTCGGCTTCCTTGCTGAAGAAAGATTTGGGGATGAACAACGGGAAATAAGCGTTCTGGACGCCGGTCTTCTTGAACATGCCGTCCAGCACGGACTGCATCTTTTCCCAGATGGCATATCCGTATGGCTTGATGACCATACATCCTCTGACAGCGGACTGTTCCGCAAGATCTGCCTTCACCACTAAGTCATTGTACCACTGAGAGTAATTCTCTGAACGGGCTGTTACTTCTTTAGCCATTTTTGTATTTTATTGTTTATTACTTACTTTTTTTGTAAAATTGCATAGTTCTTGCTAATACCAGATGCAAAGATACAATTTATTTGATTGATATTATAGGAGGTTCTATTATGAAAAGGCACATTATTATCACCTTGGCGGCTCTCGCCGCACTGACTTCCTGCGTGTCCCTGACCCAGGTTGCTCAGGATACTTCTTCCCAGAGGTATCAGGATGGAATTTACTATGCTGTTAGTACTTCCCGTCCTATATCTCAGGTAACCGATACTGAAACCCAAGACCTTATTAACAGAACCCGCGGATCGCAGATCTTCCTCAAGAACCAGGAGAAGGTTGACACCCTCTTCATTCCCCAGAATATGTCTGCGACCCTTAAGTTCAATGATAACAACAGCCTGTCATCCATAACCCTCAACGAGCGTCCTTCCTGGAATCTTTACTGGGGGTACAGTTATTGGGACAGTCCCTTCTACAGGAGCTGGTATCATCCATACTCCGTATACGCAAGCTGGCGTTACAGATGGTACGACCCGTTCTGGTACGATCCATTCTGGTATGACCCCTGGTATTACGGCGGATGGTACGATCCTTTCTACTATCGTCCATATTACTCATCCTGGTATTATTCCCCTTGGTATTACGATCCCTGGTACTACGGCTATCACGGCTATTACGGCTATTACGGCTATCACACCTATTATAGCTCATACTATCCGTACTACTATTATGGCGGCGGACATTACCACGGCGGACACTATGCAGGCCCTGGAATCCACGTAAGCAATCCCAACAGGACCAACATCGGATTCGCGCCACGCGCAGCCGTGAGCACCTCCGGCGGCGTGACAAGGACCGCAGGCTCTTCAGCAGCCGGAACAAAGGCAACGGCCAGCAGCAACACAGGTTCTTCCACCGTGCGCCGTCTGCCTGCAGGATCTTCCGCCACCAGAAGGGTGGCCGGAACCAGCAGCAGGCCCGCCGGAACAACCTCTGCAAATGTTCAGACCAGATCCAATTCGGCTGTAAGTTCTTCTACCAGCACCCGCGCAACCAACGGTTCCGCAGCTAACACTACTTACCGCAGGGCTGTTCCTTCAAGCTCCCGTACCACCGGCAGCTCCTCAGGATCCTACAATTCCGGCAGTTCAACCGTGAACAGGTCTTCAGGTGCAACCGTGAACAGGTCCTCAGGAGCAACAGTAAACAGGTCCTCCGGTTCCGTCAGCAGGTCCTCCGGCTCCGTAAGCCGCTCAAGCGGTTCATCCGGTGGCTACAGCGGTGGCGGATACAGCGGCGGCGGTGGCGGCGGCTATAGCGGCGGCGGTTCATCCGGCGGTGGATCCAGCAGCGGTGGTGGCGGAGGACGCGGCAGGTAGCCGCGCTCCGGCCCTCCGGTAACCAGAATGTTTAATCTTAAAACCACGACAGCAATAATGAAAAGATTATATTTTGCGGGACTGTTGCTCTTTGCGGCAGTTTCCCTCCAGGCGCAGACCTTGGACGGAGCAATCCTTGCGGCGGAAAACAACTATTACGGTACCGCGCGCACAATGGCTCTTGGAAATGCAGTTTCAGCATTGGGCGGAGATTTGGGCTCGATTGGGATCAACCCGGCCGGCTCGGCTGTCGCCAACTACTCTCAGGTTACTTTCTCTCCGGGATTCACCAATTCCAGGATAGGTACATCTTTCACTTCACCTGAAGGTGACAAATACTTCAACCAGCTCAACAGAACAAGCGGCAAGTTGCCCAACGTAGGTACTACAATGGTATTCCCCGTAGGTGGAAAGGGATCCGGAAGCAGCTTCACGTTCGGCTTCGTAGCCAATACCACCAATGTTTATTCCGAAACATTCTCCGTATACGGAAAGAACGCCAGCACTTCGCAGCTTTCAGCCCTCGCCCAGCTGGCCAACGGAATAGACCACAGCTATTTCGAGAACGGGACCTCAGGTTATTATGACCTCCAGACCGCCTTTGACGCATATCTCATTGACGAAATCACCGGAACCACGGACCAGTACATAGGCGCTACCGAGAACAAGTATATCGACGAGCACACCGGAGAAATCTTCGTGGAACTGGGAGACCAGATAGGCCAGGACTACTACCGCAGGCGTTCGGGCTCCAAGACTGACCTGCTGTTCAATTTCGGCTACAATTATCTTGACCAGCTCTATCTTGGAGTCAACCTGGGACTTCCGGTGCTTGACTACAGGGATGACTTCACCTTTACCGAGACATCGCTCCGCGACGGTTACTTCCAGACCGGCTTCCGCCGTTCAGAGGAATACGAGTATACTGAGTACGTAGGAGGCGGTGCATACGCTAAGTTTGGAGTTATCTGGCGTCCCATCGGTGGACTGCGCGTTGCTGCCACATACCAGACCCCTACAGTCTTCTCAATTGAGGAGAGGTACGGCTGGAGCTCCTATCTGGACGCTTCCGAGATTACCGGAAACGAGACCAAGGCGGCTGACGGCAACTTCGCATACACCCTCAGGACTCCTTCCATCACCGGCCTTGGCGTAGCCTACACCCTTGCGGGACTTGGACTCCTCAGCTTTGACTGGGAGCGCACAAACTACAGCAAGATGTACTACACCCTTGACCGCAGGAACTCTTCAGAGTATTCTTCTTTAGTTTCTGATGTCAATGCAGACATCCTTAACAATGGAGGATCAGCAAACCAGTACCGCATAGGTGCAGAGCTTATGCTCACACCTAATGTGGCCCTTCGCGCCGGATTCACTGAGAATGACCGCAAGCTGTCAGACGGCAGCTATTCTACACGCCGCTCCTATTCCGGAGGTCTGGGATATGCTTCAGACGGATCATTCTTCATTGACCTGGCCCTGCGCTGGAACGTCCTTCCTGACTATTACAATTATCCGTACGACCTGTACAACGACAACTATACCCAGCTCGTATATGAATCTCCTGAAATTATTGCCAATAGGCGGAGTCTAGATGCCGTTGTTACTGTCGGCCTGAGGTTTTAGGTAGGATATTGAGTCGGGGCCTTCGTTGAACAGAAGGTCGATTACCGACAAATTCGGCAAGAAGCCGTACTTCCAGGAGAAGACCTGGAAGTACGGCTTCTTCAGATTGTTGTCTTCCAGGATGGTGTTTGCCCTTTTGGGGTGTATTATTTCCCTGAAGTCCTCGCCAGGGGTCCCGGGCAGGTAATCCTCAGTGAAACGGATATGGGTCTTTATGCCGCATTTAAGGGCAAGGAAACGGATGAGTTCAAGGTCTAGGCTGAACAGTGTCTCGGGCTTGGAATCCAGGATGGAATACAGCTGGTCCCTGTAGTATTCGAAATACGCGGAACTGTAGTAGGCGGCGTCAATGGCCCTTTTTGTGCGTGTCACCCACGGAGTGGAGTAGTCTACCTTTATCTTGGTTATAGGAAGCTTGAAGGTGCCGTTTTCGTGCACTACGGGCACATTCAGGGCCTGTGGCCCGTCAGCGGCGTATATCTTGCATCGGTTGCGGTAGGACTGCTTCTGGTAGTTCTCGCACGCTTCCAGCTCTATAACAGAATACTTCGCCAGCAAGACGAAGTATTCTACAGGGGGGAAGTATGCTATGCTTAAAAGCGCCACTAGTCTATAGTTCCTTTTTCGTTAAGGTCGTTTGCCCTTACTATTCCGCGCTTGGAATTGCGGATGAAGTTCAGGATGACGTCCCTTTCCTCGGAAGGGGGGAAACCGTTCTCAACCCTGGAGCATCCGTCGGAGATGTTGTATCCGTGATAGTAGATGGTATCATAGATATCCTTTATGTTGCGGATGACATCGGGCTGGAAGCCCCTTCTGCGAAGGCCTACAATGTTGATTCCGGCGTAGCAGATAGGATCGCGTCCACAAAGGGAGTATGGCGGGATGTCCTTGTTGACCTTGGATCCGCCGCCCACCATTGAGTGCGCGCCAATGTGGCTGAACTGGTGAACCACGGTGCTTCCGCCAAGGATTGCCCAGTCATCGACGTCAGTCTCTCCGGCAATTCCTACGTAGCTTACAAGGATGCAATGGTTGCCTACGCGGCAGTCGTGCGCTACGTGTACGTAGGACATTATCAGCACATCGTCGCCAATCTTGGTTATGCCCTTGCCGCTTGCCTTGGTGCCGCGGTTGATGGTTGCGCATTCGCGGATGGTAACGCGGTTGCCAATCTCCACGTATGTGATCTCTCCGTCAAATTTCAGGTCCTGAGGAATGGCTCCCACAACGGCTCCGGGGAATACCTCGCAGTCGTCACCCATCGTAACGTAGGAGAATACCACGGCGTGGGGATGGATCTTGCAGTTGTTTCCTATCTTGACATTGTCGTCAATGAAAGCATATGGGCCTATTTCTACGTTGTCGCCCAGGATTGCGTTGGGACTGACTGTAGCAAGGGGATGTATCTTGGTCATAAGTGAATTATTTTAAGCCTACTGCCTTCTCTATGGCCTTGGCCGCGGCAGTGTTTATGGTGTGTCCTGATTTATAGGCGGTAACCTTTGCGTTGAGGAATCCTCCGCAGAGGCGCAGGTCGCCAATCAGGTCAAGCATCTTGTGACGGCCGCATTCGTTGGGGAAATGCAGCTTGATGTTGTTGAGGTATCCCTTAGGGGTGACGTCAAGCTCCTGCATCTCGAACCTCTCGCGAACCATTTGCAGCTGTTCTCCGGAAATGGGGCGCTCCACGACCACGATTGCGTTGTATATGTCTCCTCCCTTTATGAGGTTGTTGGCAAGGAGGAATTCCACCTCGTGGAAGAAGCAGAAGGTGCGGCAGGGGGCTATCTGGGAAATGTAGTCCATTTCAGGATCCCAATGCGCGTTCTGTACTCCCAGTACGTGTGAGCCGAAGTCAATTGTAAGGTCGTAGTCCGGCTTGTCTGCGGGCTCTATCTTGACATATGCGCCACTGGGGTCTGTTATCTCTATGGGCTTGTCAATGTTTATGACGCGCCTTGGAGCGTCCTGCTCCAACGTGCCGTCCTTGCCGATGAGGATTGCGTACTTGCGCGCGCTTCCGTCCATTATAGGGACTTCAATGTTGTCAAGCTCTATTATTGCGTTGTCTACGCCCAGGCCTGTAAGGGCGGAGAGAATGTGTTCTACCGTATAAACTGCTATTCCGTCTTTGCACAGGGATGTGCTGCGGTCTGTCTTGGAAACGTTTTCTGCCAGAGCCTCTATCACAGGGCGCTGGGGGATGTCCGTACGGACGAAAACGATTCCAGTATTTTCCGGAGCGGGCTTCACGGTCATAGTTACAGGTTTGCCGGTGTGAAGGCCCTTGCCCTTGAAGGAATAACTCTTCTTGAGTGTACTTTGCTTCATAAATCAAGCAAAGATACAATAATTATGCAACATTTCAATAATTATTGCTTTCCGTTGCTCTTGAATACGGCGTAACTCTTCAGATAAGTGAGGCGGTCAATGGCGGGAGTGCCGAACAGGACCTCTCCTTCCTTGCGCACATTGCCAATTACACCGGCCTGGGCGCAGAAAGTGGTGTGGTCCGCAATGGTCAGGTGCCCCACTATACCCACCTGTCCGGCCAGCATACAGTATTTGCCTATCTTTGTGGATCCGGCGATTCCGCATTGCGCAGCCATAACGGTATGGTCTCCTATCTGCACGTTGTGAGCTATCTGGCACAGATTGTCAATCTTTACTCCGTTGCCTATGATTGTGGACTCCATAGGAGCGCGGTCCACCGTGGTGCAGGCGCCAATCTCCACGTCGTTCCCTACGATGACGTTGCCCAGATGCTCTATTTTCTCCCAGGATCCGTCAGGCTGTTGTGCGTTTCCGAACCCGTCCGATCCTATCACGCAATTGGAATGCAGGATAACCCTGTCTCCTATTATCATTCCGGGATAAATGCTTACGCCCGGGTATATTATGCAGTCTTCCCCTATGGTGGTGCCTGCGCCAATGAAAACGTTGCCCATAATGCGGCAGCGGTCCCCCACCTTCACGTTGCGGCCGATACTGCAGTGCGGGCCTATGAAAACCTTCTTGCCAATCGTGGCGCTGAGAGGAACGGGGGATGAGAGGCTGCGGTGCCTCTTGTTTGTCTTTTTGCTGTCCGCTACGTACTTGAGAAGGTCTGCCAGGGCGGTGTATGCGTTTTCTACGCGGACCATTGTGGGCCCTACCTTTGCCGTTGGCTGGAAGTCCTTGTTAACCAGCAGGATGCTGGCTTTGCTCGTATATACGTACTGCTCGTATTTGGGGTTGGCAAAGAAACACAGGCTGCCGTTTTTTCCGTGTTCTATCTTGGCAAAGCTTTTGGCTTTTGCGTTCTCGTCTCCGTCCACTGTTCCGTTAAGGATACGGGCTAGTTCTTTGGCTGTAAATTCCATAGTATGTGCGCTTTATTTGCAAATTTAGCAAATAATAAGTATTTTTGCATCCAGTGAAAGAGATAGGGGCCGCAAGGTTCCTATTTTTTAATGAGCATTATGGAAAAATCAGAGTTAGTAAAAGTATTGGAGCAGGCCGCGGCAGAGCGCGGATGCACCGTCGCGGAACTGGACTTCAACGACGACGACAACGTATTCTTCGTGGCCATTGACAAGCCTTCGGCCGATGTAGACATTGCAGATTGCGAGTACGTGCACAGGGCGGTCCTTGCCACCTTCGACCGCAACATAGAGGATTACTCCCTGACTGTCAGTTCCGTAGGAATCAGTGCAGAGGAGGCTGACGAGATTCTTCGCTCCGCTCAGAATGACAGTGAGAGCGCTCAGAATGACAATGAGGAGACAGAATGAATAAAATATTAATAATACTATAAATGGAAAAAGAACAGATAATCACTCTCATCGACGCCTTCAAGGATTTCAAGGATGAGAAGAATATTGACAGACCTGTGATGATGGGAGTACTCAAGGACGTATTCCTTACCCAGATTGCCAAGACTTACGGATCGTCAGACAACTTTGATGTCATTGTCAATGTAGACAAGGGAACCTGCGAGATCTACCAGAACTTTGAAATTGTAGAGACTGTGGAAAACCCCAACGCCCAGATGACCCTGGAGCAGGTGATCGAAGACAGCGGAGACGACGACTACGAGATTGGAGACTCCTACTCCAAGAAGTTCCCCCTTTCTTCCTTCGGCCGCCGCGGCATCCTGAACATCAGGCAGAACCTGCAGGGACGCATTATGGACATTGAAAAGGCCAACGTTTTCAAGAAGTACTCCGAGAAGGTGGGCGAGATCTTCACCGGCGAGGTTTACCAGACCTGGTCTAAGGAAGTCCTCATCCTTGACGAGGACGGCAACGAACTCCGCATCCCCAAGTCCGAGCAGATTCCCGGCGAACATTTCAAGAAAGCCGATGAGGTGCGCGCAATCATCAAGAGCGTTGAGATGAAGAACAACACCACTCCGTACATTGTCCTTTCAAGGGTTACTCCGGAATTCCTGGAGAGACTATTCGAGCAGGAGGTTCCGGAGATTGGCGACGGCCTCATTACTGTAAAGAAGGTTGTCCGCGTTCCCGGCGACAGGGCAAAGGTGGCGGTAGAGTCCTATGACGAGAGGATCGACCCTATCGGAGCCTGCATTGGCGTAAAGGGAAGCAGGATCCTTGGAATAGTGCGTGAGCTTCGCAATGAGAACATAGACGTGCTTCAGTGGACTGCAAATCCGCAGCTCCTAATCCAGAGGGCCCTCAGCCCGGCACATATCTCCTCGATAGATATGGGATCTTCTCCTGAAGAGAAGGTGAAGGTGTTTATGCAGCCGGAGGAGGTCAAGAAGGGTATTGGCCGCGGAGGCGTCAACATCCGCCTTGCAGGTATGCTGGTTGACAGGGAGATAGAGGTTTGGAGGGAGCTTCCAAAGGACGCTTCCGCAGAGGAAGAGGACGTTCTGCTGAGCGAATTCGCCAACGAGATTGACGAGTGGATCATCGAGAGGCTTGAAAGCATCGGATGCGACACCGCCAAGAGCGTACTGGCTCTCTCACCTGAGGACATTGCCAAGAGGGCTGACCTTGAGGATGAGACCGTAGAAGATGTAATGAAAATACTCCGCGAGGAATTCGAGGACTAAAAACATAAAGGGGTTTATATGGCAGATATCAGACTAAACAAAATAATCCGCAAATACAACATTGGTCTGCAGGACCTGGTCGACTTCCTGAACAAGCAGGGAGCCGGCGTGGATGCAGATCCCAATGCGAAGGTGTCGGAGGATTTCCTCCCCGCCATCGCAAAACAGTTCGGCAAGGACCTGGAAATGAAGGAGGCCTCCGAGAGGGTTGACATCAAGCTCACGGAGATCCTCGAGAAATCCAGCCGCAAGGACGCCCAGGAAGAAGAGGAATACGAGCCGGTAAGGGAGACAATCATAAAGAGCTCCATACTCCAGAAGGAGACTCCGGCCCCCAAGCCCGCTCCTAAGCCTGCTCCGGCCCCAACACCGGAGCCGGCCCCCGCACCGGAGCCCGAACCGGAACCAGTTCCTGTACCGGAACCGGAGCCGGCCCCCGTGCCCGAACCGAAACCCGCTCCCGCTCCAGTACCGGAGCCGGAGCCGCAGCCTGAACCTGCACCGCAGCCAGAACTCCCTGAGACCCCTTCACAGGAGCCTGTAACCGAGCCAGCTCCAACCCCGGCGGCTCCGGCCCGTGAAGAAGGAGGTTTCAAGGTACTGGGAAAGATTGACGTCACCCAGTTCGAGAAGAAGCCCAAGAAGCGCGAGAGAATAGCACACGGCACCCAGAAGGTGGACGTGAACAAGGTTGCCGCGGACAACAACCCCCGCAAGGACCAGAAGAACGGCAAGAAAGCCGATGCCCAGCAGCGCAAGGACAACCAGCAGGCCCAGGGCAAGGGCCGCAAGCGCGGAAACGAGCGCTTCAAGCCCGCCCTTACCGAGGCCGAGCAGGAAGAGATGCAGAAAGAGATCCAGAAGCAGGTAAAGGAGACATACGCCCGTATGAACGAGGGCAAGAAGAACAACTTTGGCTCCAAGTACCGCCGCGAGAAACGCGAGCTTGCTTCACAGAGGGCGCAGGAGGAGATGGAGCAGGAGGCTGCCCAGAGGAGTGTGCTCAAGGTTACGGAATTCGTTACCGTGAACGACCTGGCCACCCTTATGAACAATACTCCCGTGAACAAGGTTATCGGCGCCTGTATGAGCCTTGGACTGATGGTTTCCATCAACCAGAGGCTTGATGCTGAGGCCCTTGTCCTTGTTGCTGAGGAGTTCGGATATAAGGTAGAGTTCGTAACTGCGGAGATTTCCGAGGTTATAAAGCAGGATGCGGTTGAGGACCGTGAGGAAGACCTGGTTGAAAGGCCGCCTATCATTACCGTAATGGGTCACGTAGACCACGGTAAGACATCCCTGCTGGACTATATCCGTAAATCCAACGTCATTGCCGGTGAGGCGGGAGGCATCACCCAGCATATTGGCGCTTACAGCGTCAAGCTGGAGGATGGCCGCCGCATCACCTTCCTTGACACCCCTGGACACGAGGCCTTCACCGCTATGCGTGCCCGCGGTGCCCAGCTCACTGACCTTGCAATCATCATCGTGGCCGCCGACGACGCAGTGATGCCCCAGACAGTCGAGGCCATCAACCACGCCCAGGCCGCAGGCGTTCCTATGGTGTTCGCCATCAACAAGATAGATAAACCGGGAGCATTCCCTGACACTATCCGCCGCCAGCTCTCAGAGATGAATATCCTTGTAGAGGACTGGGGAGGAAAATACCAGTGCCAGGAGATATCCGCCAAGAAGGGAATCAACGTAGACAAGCTCCTTGAGAAGGTGCTTCTTGAAACCGACCTCCTTGAGCTCAAGGCCAACCCCAACAAGCCCGCAAGCGGTGCCGTCATAGAGTCCTCGCTGGACAAGGGCCGTGGCTTCCTCGCTACCGTGCTGGTTCAGGAAGGAACCCTCAGGGTGGGCGATGTGATGCTCAGCGGATGCTACTACGGAAGGGTGCGCGCTATGTTCAACGAGCGCGGACAGAAGGTTACCGAAGCCGGTCCTTCTACCCCTGTATCGGTGCTCGGACTCAACGGAGCCCCTGCAGCCGGTGAGAAACTCAACGTCCTCCAGGACGAGCGCGAGGCCAAGTCCATCGCCAACAAGCGCGAGCAGCTCATCCGCATCCAGGGAATCAAGACCCAGAAGCATATGACCCTGGAAGAGATTGGCCGCCGTATTGCCATTGGCAACTTCAAGGAACTCAATATCATAGTAAAGGGAGATGTGGACGGCTCAGTGGAGGCCCTCTCAGATTCCCTCATAAAGCTCTCCACGGAGCAGGTGCGCGTGAACGTGATCCACAAGGCCGTGGGCGCAATTTCAGAGTCCGATATCCTGCTTGCAGAAGCCTCTGACGCCGTAATCGTGGGCTTCCAGGTACGTCCTACCGTGGAGGCGCGCAAGGCTGCCGAGAAGGAAGGCATCGAAATCCGTCTCTACTCCGTGATCTACGACTGTATCAACGAAGTCAAGGACGGTATCGAGGGTATGCTTGAGCCTGAAAAGAAAGAAGAAGTCATCGCTACCGCGGAGGTCAAGCAGACCTTCAAGATCAGCAAGGTGGGAACCATTGCCGGATGTATCATCCGTGAAGGCAAGATGCTCCAGAAATCACAGGTGCGCCTTATCAGGGACGGCATCGTGGTATACACCGGAGTCCTTTCATCCCTCCAGAGGGGCAAGGATTCAGTGAAGGAGGTTATGGCCGGAATGGAATGCGGTATGGGCATAGAGAACTTCAACGACATCAAGGAAGGAGATATCATAGAGGCCTTCCACATTGTTGAAATCAAGCAGAAACTGTAAGCAACGAATAAGGGCGGCCCTCAAGGGTCGCCCTTTTAGATGGTTGAGATACCAAGATTCGAACTTGAACTGCAAGTGCCAAAAACTTGAGTGCTACCATTACACCATATCTCAGTTCCAGGGGCAAAGATAGTAAATTATCTCTTATTCTTGAAAAAATCAGTTACAAGGGCGCTGCATTCATCTTCCAGGATCTTGGAGTTTACCTGAGTCTTGGGGTGAAGCAGGGAGGGGGAGAATAGGGAGTAGCCGCGCCGGGGGTCGGGCGCGCCGTAAACCAGCCGGCCCAGCTGGGCCCAGGCGGTTGCGGCGGCGCACATAGGGCAAGGCTCCACCGTCACGTATAAAGTGCAGTCCTGCAGGTATTTGCCTCCAAGGGCTTCGGTGGCCGCGGTAATGGCAATCATCTCTGCGTGTGCCGTGGAATCGTTGAGGCGTTCCGTCATATTGTGGCCTCGGGAAATGATGCGTCCGTTGCAGGTAATGACGGCGCCTATGGGCACTTCGCCTTCGGCTCCGGCAGCCTTTGCCTCGGTCAGAGCCTGCTTCATATAATTGATATCTTCTTGTATTTTTTCCATCGGCACAAATATAAGTTTTTTGATTAACTTTGAAAGTTATGCAGGGAAGATTGTTTCTGATTGACGGCCACGCCCTCATCTTCAAGATGTATTATGCCTTTCTGAGGCGCCCTATGGTTAATTCAAAGGGTGCGGACGTCTCCATTCTGTACGGATTCACCAAATATGTCCTGGAACTCATAGAGAAGGAGAAGCCCACCCATCTGGCAATTGGCTTCGACCCTCCGGGAGGAAGCTTCCGCAACCAGATGTACCCGCCATACAAGGCCAACAGGGCGGAGACCCCGCAACTGGTCATAGACGCTCTTGATCCCCTAATCCAGATTTGCAAGGCGCTGAACGTGCCGGTGCTTATGATTCCGGGCTACGAGGCCGACGATGTCCTTGGCTCTGCCGCAAAAAAAGCCGCCAGGGAAGGCTTCGACGTGTATATGGTAACCCCTGACAAGGATTACGGCCAGCTCATACAAAGGAACATCTGGCAGTATAAGCCCGGCAAGGCCGGAGGAGATGCGGAGGTAGTGGGCATTAGCGAGATATGCGCCAAATACTCCATCCTGGACCCTGTACAGGTGATAGATATGCTGGCAATCTGCGGCGACGCTTCTGACAATGTGCCCGGCGTCACCGGCATAGGTGAGGTGGGCGCCGGCAAGCTGATAAGCAAATACGGCTCCCTGGAAAACATCTATGCACATTTGGAGGAACTGACCCCAAAGCAGCAGCAGATGTTCAACGCTGCCCTTGACCATATATACCTGAGCAAGGAACTTGTCACCATCAAGACAGACATTGAGATAAAGCCGGAGACGGAGGAAATGGCAGTCAATATGGACTTCAGTCCTGAGATTGCGGATCTTTTTGCAAAATACGAGTTCGCCTCTCTGACCCGGCATATATCACATATTTCAGCGTCAAAGCCTGCTGATGCGTCGGCCGCCTATTCTGCCGAACTGGACATCCAGAAGGTCTCTCCTTCGCAGATGATACTCAACACCTGCGCTGCAGGACGCTGCGCCATTGTGGTGGAACCAGGCTCCGGAAGGGGCATTTTCGCGGGCATAAGGCGCGTGACCGTGGCAACGCTTTACAAGGACCAGTGCTTTGCCAGCGAGGGTTCCGCGGCGGACTTCAAACGCCTGCTGGAGGACCCTTCGGTCCTCAAGACAGGCTATGAAGTCAAGTACCAGCTGAACCTGCTGGCCGCGGCCGGCGTCAAGCTCAACGGCCGCATCCTGGACGTGGAACTGATGCATTACCTCCTCAATCCGGAGAAGACCCACAAGCTTGACATCCTTGCCAAGTCCTACCTTGGCACAAGCCTGGACGACGGAGCCAAAGGGGACTTCACCGGAACTCTTTTCTCTGACGAAGACTCCGCCCCCCAGCCATCCAGCAAGATAAAGGAGGCGGCCGCCATAATGCAGATCAGCGCCCGCATCTGGAATGAGATGAAAGAGGCTGGTGTCGTGCGTCTTTATGAGAAAATGGAAGAGCCCCTGATCAGGGTGCTTTCCTCAATGGAACGCGTTGGAGTTAAGATAGACCTTGAGTCCCTCAAGGACTTTGCGGACTCCCTGCGCGCAGAAATCGCTGAAAAGGAAGCGCTTGTGCGCAAGCTCTCAGGCGAGCCGTCGCTGAACGTGGGATCGCCAAAGCAGATAGGGGAAGTTCTCTTTGAGAAGATGAAGATAGACCCCAAGGCGCGCAAGAGCGCACGCGGAAGCTGGAGCACTGACGAAGAGACTCTCCTTGAATACGCGGACAAGAACCCAATCATAGAGGCCATACTGGATTACAGGGCAGCCAAGAAGCTGCTTTCCACTTACATAGAGCCGTTCCCGGACTACATCTCCGAGCAGGACGGCCGCGTGCACACCACATTCAACCAGGCGCTCACCTCCACGGGAAGGCTGTCATCCTCCAACCCAAATCTCCAGAACATCCCAATCCGTACCGAGCGCGGCCGCGAGATACGCAAGGCATTTGTCCCCGAGGGTCCCGACGGGCTCATCCTTTCGGCCGATTACTCCCAGATAGAACTGCGCGTTATGGCGCATATGTGCGGAGACGGGCATATGCTCAAGGCTTTCCAGGAAGGGGAGGACGTGCACGCCGCAACCGCCGCTAAGATATTCGGCGTTCCGGTGGCGGAGGTCACGGCGGACCAGCGCCGCAAGGCCAAGACGGCCAACTTTGGCATTATGTACGGCATTTCCGCATTTGGCCTTGCGCAGCGCCTCAGGGTGCCCCGCAGCGAGGCCAAGAGGCTCATTGACGGCTACTTTGAGTCGTTCCCTTCCATTCGCGCCTTCATTGACAACACCATTGCGCAGGCGCGCAAGGACGGCTATGTGCAGACGCTCTTCGGCCGCAGGCGTTACATTCAGGATATAAATATCCAGAATGCCACGCTCCGCGCCCTTGCAGAGCGCAATGCCGTGAACGCCCCAATCCAGGGCACCGCCGCAGACATAATCAAACTGGCAATGATAGCCGTGGACAAGGAACTCCGGGAATCCGGAATGAACAGCCGGATGGTGTTGCAGATCCACGACGAACTTGTATTTGAAACCGATATAAAAGAAGTTGAGGCGCTCAAGTCCCTTGTGACCCGGTGTATGGAGAACGTGATAAAGCTTTCCGTGCCCCTTACTGTTGAATGCAATTATGGAAAAAACTGGATCGAAGCCCATTAACGACCTGGTAGAGGCCGCAATCCAAGGCAACGGAACGGCTTTTACCGCTCTGTGGGACACCTACATAGACCAGCTGCGCATATACATCCGCTCTATGATGCGCCGCCAGGACGACCTGTATGTAGACGACATCTGCTCCCGCAGTTTTGAGAAGGCGTTCCGCCAGATAGGCAGCTACGACCCTTCCAAGAGCCAGTTCATAACCTGGCTCAGGGTCATCGCGCGCAACACCGCCCTGGACCTCCAGGAAAAGGAGACCCGCCTGCACCCCAAGGACCTCATATATCTGGATGACGATGCCGCCTTCGTAACCATAGTGGATAACATTCCGGACCAGACGGACACCCCCCTGGACTCAATCATTCACGTGGAGAGCGGGGAACTGACGGCAGGCTATGTCCGCAAGCTGCCTGAACTGTACCGTGAAATAGCCCGTATGCGCCTTCTGGAAGGTATGCAGTATAAAGAGATAGCCCAGGAACTGGATATGCCCCTGAACACTGTCAGAACCAGGATTAGCAGGGCCAACAAGCTGATCCACGATATGCGCGTGGCAGAAGAACAGGAAGAACAATGACATTTGAAGAGTTCAGGCAGACGCTTATAAGGGAATTCTCAACCCTGACGGAAGTCCAGCTGGAGCAGTTCCGCCGGATGGAAGAACTGTACAAAGACTGGAATTCCAAGATAAACGTCATTTCACGCAAGGATATAGACTCCCTTTACAAGCATCACGTGCTCCATTCGCTGGCCATAGCAATGTACCTGCAGCGGAAAAGCCTCACCCTTGACGGCTTTTCCGTGCTGGACCTTGGCACGGGCGGCGGCTTCCCGGGAATCCCCCTTGCGGTGGTGTATCCCGGTGCGCGCTTCACCCTGTGCGACAGCATCGGCAAGAAAATCAAGGTGGCGTCCGGCGTGGCAGAGGCGCTGGGGCTGCAAAACGTCCAGTGCGTGAACGCCAGGGCGGAGTCGCTGGATACCAGGTTCGATTTTGTGGTATCCCGCGCGGTAACCACCCTGGAGAACTTCTATCCCTGGGTTAAAGACAAGTTCAGCGGCAGCATACTGTACCTCAAGGGCGGCGATGTAAATGCGGAAATATCAGATCTTATGCGCAAATTCCGCCTTGCAAAAGGGCAGGTGAGCACCTGGCGTATAGATTCGGTTTTGAATGACGATTATTTCGCGGAAAAATTTGTAATTCAAATTGAAAAGAATTACCTTTGCCCTCCCAAATCCGAATAATTAAAAAAATAATATAATGAAAAGAACATTCCAACCATCACGCCGCAAGCGCATCAACAAGCACGGATTCCGTGAGCGCATGTCAACGGCCAACGGCCGCAGGGTTCTTGCCGCACGTCGTCGTCACGGCCGCAAGAAATTGACTGTTTCTTCAGAAGACAGATACTAGTCAGCCTACTCTTCCCAGCGCGGGTCTGTAGTCCTGGCGGGGAGGATAGCGATGAGATAGCCAATTACGGCTACGCAGATGGAAGTGATAGCGATATCGCTTCCTTTTATTATTACCGGGTACGCGTCCACGACGTAGTTGCCCGGCATTTTTATCATACCAGTCTGCTGCTGGAGGAAAGCGAACAGAAGTCCTACGGCAAGGCCGGCAACCAGGCCCAGGAGGGAGATATACCAGCCTTCCTGGATAAAGATGCGGCGTATTTTCTTCTCCGGCATTCCAAGGCTGTACAGCGTTCCAATGTCGCCTTTCTTCTCTATTATGAGCATTGACAGGCTGCCGAAAATGTTGAACGCGATGATTATGATTACAAATATGAGGATCAGGAAGATGGAGGCTTTCTCATAGCGCATCATCTTGAAAAGGGTGCTGTTCTGCTGGTACCTGTCCTGGATCAGGAAATCCTCCCCAAGCCTTTCTCCCAGTTCCTTGGTGAACCTGCGGACCTGCGCCTTGGATGCGGCGGGGTCAAGCCACAGCTCCACGCCGGACACTTCGTCCTTGTATCCCAGCAGGCTGCGGAACTCCTCCAGGGGGAGGAACACCATATTGTTGGCTTCGCCGGAATTCACGCTCACGATGCGGTCCGGGCTCAGCTTGAGGCTGTGCAGCGATGCCATTGGGTTTGTCATAGATATGTTGCGCTCCCTGTCCGGATAATAGATCTGGAGCTTTGACAGGAAGTTCACGTTTATGCCCATCTTGTAGGCGAGTTCCGCGCCAACGGCGCACACCGCCAGGCTGTCCTTGTACAGCGATGCGTCTTCCACGCCCTTTGCCACGGCCAGCCCCTGGCGGGAGTCGTAGCTGAGGAAGACGTTGTCCTTGAGGATGCATCCGGATCCCGTGACTATGGGGTTCTCCTGCATCCAGGCAAAGCCCTGTGCCGAAGGCACGAACACTTTGCCGCTTGCCGGAACCACCAGCAAGTCAGGGTCCTGCATATCCAGGGACTCAGTGATAAGGTTGTTGAAGCCGTTGTAAACGGAAAGGATGATTATGAGAGCCGCGGTTCCTATGGCCATACCTATGGCGCTGATCGCCGAGATTATGTTTATCACATTGTGCGATTTCTTGGCGAACAGGTATCTGCGTGCTATGAACTGCGTCAGCCTCACGGTATTACATCTTTAGGAGCTGGTCAATGTGCTCCGCATAGTCAAGGGTGGTGTCCAGGTAGAAGGCCAGTTCCGGAACAATCCTCAGCTGCCTGCCAACCCTGTGGCCAAGCTCGCCGCGGTAGGTCCTGACATTCTCCTGCAGGATGTCCATCACCGCCGCTCCCTTGTCGGAAGGGAATATGCTTACGTATACCTTTGCCACCGCCAGGTCCGGGCTCACCCGTACCTCGCTTACGGTTACCATTGCTCCCTGGAACGCGGCCATACCCTTGCTGCGCAGGATCTCGGCCATATCCTTCTGGATTTCGCGGGCTACCTTGAGCTGTCTTGTGGACGGCGCTTTATCCATTTACTTAACGTTTATGATATAATAGTTCTTCTTGCCTTTCTGGACCAGGATGTACTTGCCGTCAAGGATGTCATCCTCGCTCACCTTACGGTCCAGGTCAGTGATCTTGTCCTTGTTGATGCTTACGCCGCCGCCCTGCACCATCTTGCGGGCCTCTCCCTTGGAAGGGAAGATGGATGTCTGGACCGCAAGCATATCAAGCAGCTGGAGCGGAAGGTCAGCGCGTGCAATGTCAAATGTGGGAACGCCGGCGAAAACGGAAAGGAAGGTCTTCTCATCAAGGGCGCGAAGGGCCTCGGAGGTGGAATTGCCAAACAGCATCTGTGATGCTGCAAGGGCATTGTCATACTCCTTCTGCCCGTGAACCATCACGGTAACCTCCTTTGCCAGGAGTTTCTGGAGGCTGCGCCTTCCCGGATCCTGCAGATGCTCCTCGATTGCGGCCTCGATTGTGGCGCGGTCCAGCATAGTGAAGATCTTGATGTATTTGCAGGCGTCTTCGTCCGATACGTTCAGCCAGAACTGATAGAACTCGTAAGGGGTGGTCTTGTCAGCGTCAAGCCAGATGTTTCCCTTCTCAGTCTTTCCAAACTTGCCTCCGTCAGCCTTTGTGATAAGGGGGCAGGTGAGCGCATAGGCCTCTCCTCCGCAGGTGCGGCGGATGAGTTCCGTTCCGGTGGTGATGTTACCCCACTGGTCAGCGCCGCCAAGCTGGAGCTTGACGCCCATATTCTGGTACAGGTACAGGAAATCGTATCCCTGGAGGAGCTGGTAGGTGAATTCAGTGAAGGACATTCCCTCAGAGGAATCACGGCTCAGACGCTTCTTTACGGAGTCCTTGCTCATCATATAGTTCACGGTGATGAGCTTGCCTATGTCGCGGGTGAAGTTGATGAAAGTGTAGTCCTTCATCCAGTCATAGTTGTTCACCAGGACGGCTTTGTTTGGGGCGTCGGACTCAAAGTCAAGGAAACGGCCCAGCTGGTTCTTGATGCAGTCTACATTGTGGGCAAGGGTCTGCTCGTCAAGCAGGTTCCTTTCCTGGCTCTTCATCGAAGGGTCTCCGATCATTCCCGTGGCACCTCCCACAAGGGCTACCGGCTTATGGCCGCAAGCCTGGAAGTGCTTGAGTATCATAATGCTTACAAGATGTCCTATGTGAAGCGAATCTCCGGTGGGGTCAATCCCGACGTATGCGGCCGAAGGGCCTTTGAGAAGTTCTTCCTCGGTTCCGGGCATAATGTCGTGGATCATTCCTCTCCACTTAAGTTCTTCTACAAAATTCTTCATATCCAAAAAAGGGGTTAAACGTGTTTGGTCTGCAAATTTAGTATAATAATTGTATATTTGCGTCTTGTATGAAAGGAAGGTTTTTAATTGTACTGCTCATTTCGCTGCTGGCCGTCTCCTGCGGAGGCTGGTTCAATCCTGACAAGAAAAAGACTTATGACAGGGTTATGATCCTCTATTCCGCCGGCTGCAATTCCCTCAGCAGCAGTATGGAGAGGAATGTGCAGGAACTGAAGACCGGTTTTATCCCAGGAAAGAAAGACAAGCGCGCCCTTGTGGTGATCAGCCACCGTCCTTTTGGCTACAATACTTACAGGCCCAATACAAGTTCCTATATAATAAGGCTTTATAGAGGTAAGAACGGTATTGTGTCAGACACTCTCAAGACTATAGAGGCAGGCAAGTTCCTTTCCCAGCCAAGCGTAATGAGGGAGACCTTGGAGTATGTGAAGGGTTCATTCAAGTCAGAGCACTACGGAATGGTATTCTCCTCCCACGCAACCGGCTGGCTCCCTGAGGGGTATTTCAACAATCCGCAGAATCAGTATTCCAGCGGCACTTCCCAGACAATGCAGGCTCCGCGCCTAACCCCCAACCTTCCGGAGGGCTCAGTTCTTTATTACGAGCCTGAATATGAGCAGGAAGGCCTCCCGCGAACCAAGTCCATAGGGCAGGAAGACACGTTCAACGAAAGCACCAAAATCTCCTACGAGATGAAGCTGTCAGATTTCGCAGCCAACATCCCGATGCACCTTGACTACCTGGTCTTCGATGCCTGCTTTATGGGTTGCATAGAAACTGCCTATGAACTGCGCGGAATATGTGACAAGGTGGCTTTTTCCCCAGCGGAGATCCTGGAATATGGCTTCCAATACGAGACCCTTGCATCCCATCTGCTTGAAGGGGAGCCTGACCTGTACAAGGCCTGCAAGGATTTTTTTGACAAATATGACAAGGAGACCGGCATAATGCGTTCCGCAACCATCACGCTGGTGGACTGCTCAAAGCTTGACAGGATAGCTTCGCTTTGCAAGGATTATTTCTCCCGATACCGTCAGGCCATAGATGAGATTTATCCCCTGGATGTCCAGCAGTATTTCCGCCACGGCCGCCATTGGTTCTACGACCTGGAGGACATCCTTATCAAGGCCGGAATAACTGATACGGAAAAGAGAAACCTGGAGCAGGCGCTTTCCGATTGCATATTATACAAGGCTGCAACGCCTACGTTCTATCTTTACAGCGCCAGCAGCCCAAGCGGCTGGGACGGCTTCAAGATAGACATCTATTCCGGCTTCAGTATGTACCTTCCGTGCAACGGAAGTGCTTATCTGGACGAATTTTACAAGACTTTGGCCTGGAATAAGGCCACCGGTCTTGTCCAATAAAATATTTTTCCTAAATTTGCGCCCGCATTAACAAAAGCCCCGAGGCTTTTTGGTGCAATGGGTCCCCGGCCCGTCCGGGGATGAGTAACACTTTTTTAAAACTTTTTGAAATGCAGCATTTTTCACTTAAGGGCCAGGTTCGCCAGGCCTCAAACAAAGCCGCCATCAAGGCTTTCCGCCGTCAGGGACTCGTTCCTTGCAACCTTTACGGAAACGGAGTTGACAACGTCCTTTTCACAGTAGACGCAAAAGAGCTCAAGGGTCTTACAAACACCCCTGCTTCTTATATCGTTGACCTTGCTCTGGACAATGGCAAGACCTTTATGGCAGTGCTTCACGAGCTTCAGTTCCACCCGGTATCAGACAATTGCCTCCACGTAGATTTCCTGGCAGTTGCAGCAGACAAGCCGGTTGCCATTGACGTTCCTATCACCATTACAGGTCACTCAATTGGCGTACGCCAGGGAGGTAAGTTCATCCAGAGGAGCCGCACTCTTCGCGTAAGCGGCCTTATGGACGCAATTCCTGACGAGCTTCCGGTTGATATCACCAACCTTGGCCTTGACAAGGCTATCCGCGCAGCTGACCTCCAGTATGACGGCATCAACATTGTTTCCAACAAGGGTACCGTTGTTTGTATGGTCAAGAGCACACGTAACTCCGCCGCAGCAGCAGCAACTGAGGCTGCCGAGTAGTTATGCTCTTCGGTCGCAGGCATACTTCCCCGGCGGAATCTGCAAACTATCTGGTTGTAGGTTTGGGCAACATAGGGCCGGAGTATGCATTGACAAGGCACAATATGGGTTTTATGATACTGGATTCCTGGGCACAGGAGTCCGGTATCGTTTTTTCTCCCGGAAGGTATGGCTCCACTTCTTCAATGATGTACAAGGGGCGCAGGATCCATCTGCTCAAGCCTTCCACCTATATGAATCTCAGCGGCAACGCCGTCAGGTACTGGCAGCGCAAGCTTAAGATACCCCTCGCAAACATTATCGTCATCTGTGATGACATAAATCTTCCTTTTGGCACCGTACGTCTCCGCAAGGGCGGTAGCGCCGGCGGCCACAACGGCCTTGAGCATATTGAATTGTGCCTTGGGACAAAAGACTATGCCAGGATCCGCCTGGGCATAGGAAAGGATTTTGAACAAGGTGGCCAGATAGACTATGTCCTGGGCAGGCTCTCTGAACAGGAATTGGAGCAGATTCCTGCCCTGGCGGCCAAACTGATGCAGGGAGTGAGGGAATATTGCACCGTGGGTGCCGACTTTGCAATGAATACGCTGAATATCAGGCCTGGGAAAGCAAATATTTAGTTTTTTTAGCCTAATCTTGTTGTTTTTCTTGTAACCTTTTCATATATTGCAAGTTGGATTAGAATACTATCAAAAACCATTAAATAATTTGTTTTATGAAAAAACTTGTAGCTCAAATCAAAGAAGAGATCGCAGCTTTCGAGGCAAATGCTGAGGCTCAGGTAGTTAAAGGAAACAAGGCTGCTGGCGCTCGCGCCCGTAAGGCTGCTCTTGCCCTCATGAAGGATCTTAAGGAATTCCGCAAGGTATCCGTTGAGGAAGCTAAGAAGTAATTTTTTTAGACAATTATGCAACGTTTCTAAAACCGACTGCATCATTAGTGTAGGTTTAGGTTTTAGTACACGTCTAAAGGTCGGCAGCCGTGATGGTTCCGGCCTTTTGCTTTTTGTACGATTATTGCTATTTTCGTATATCAAAACAAACGTGTAATATGAAATTTAAACCGGTCCTGACTGCAATCGCACTCCTGTGCATATGCACGGCACTGAGCGCCGTCCCTGCAAAGCGGGGAATCCTGCGCCTTGCCCAGCCGGACGGCTCTGTCCTCAGGGTCAGGATCATAGGTGACGAATTTTCCCACATAATACGAACGGAAGACGGCGCAACCCTGAAGTTGGGCCCCGATGGTTTCTATAAATACGGTGTGATAGGCCAAAACGGGAAACTGACGGCAACGGAGTATACTGCGGGTAAGGAAGTTCCCGGGCAGGTCCTCCAGGAAAGCCGTGCCGTACCTCTGAGCTTTGTCACAAGGACGGGGCGCGAGAACAGGCAGCGCCTGGCAATGCGCGCAAAGTCCGCCCTCCGCTATGAAGAAGAGGCCCAGGAGGAAAAAGGCGACACCCAGGAGGACGACGGTGACGCCATAAAGAAGGTGCTGGTGCTTCCCGTGCAGTTCCAGGACCTCAATTTCACAAAACAGCGCTCGGATTTCGAGACCCTGATGGCCAAGGCTATGGGGTATTACCAGGACCAGCTCCAGGGCAAGTACCAGATAGCCTTTGACGTTGCAGAAATAGTTACCGTATCCAAGGGATACGCATATTATGGAGAGGATGGTGACGACGGCCTGGACCTGAGGCCAGCTGAGGCCGTCCAGGAGGCGGTTGCCCAACTTGATCCCGATGTAGACTTTTCGTCGTACGATTTCCTGTATATGTTCTACGCCGGGGGCAGTCCCGGGGACGGCGGCGCTGACGATGACCATATCTGGCCCCACAGGATGAGTGACGTGTCCATAAGGACCCAGGAAAAGACCTTCAACAGTTACGCCTGCTCTTCAGAGATGATGGTAAGCAACAGCACCGGCAGGCTCATCTTTACCGGAATAGGTATGTTCTGCCACGAATTCGGGCACGAACTGGGCCTGAAGGATATGTACGATACTGATTACGAGCAAAGCGGCGGCTCCGCGGAAGGCCTGTGGCATACCACCTCCATAATGGACGGAGGATGCTATAACAACAATTCCAACACCCCGCCTTGCCTCAATGCCATAGAGCTTGACCAGCTGGGAATAGTGGAGCCTGAGACGCTTGCGATAGGGGATTACGTGCTCCAGCCCCTCTCCGAGCAGAAACGCTTCCTGCGTATGGATACAGACACCCCCGGGGAGTACTTCCTGTTCGAATGCCGCGCAGCAACCGGTTGGGACCAGTATATGGGCACGCTTGACGGCCTGTCCGGCAGCGGCCTGCTCATCTATCACGTAGACCGCTCCCAGAACGACGCCGGTTATTCCCAGGTCCAGGACCGCAACCTGACCGCTTCCCAGCGCTGGATATTCAACGAGGTCAACAACAACCCTTCATACCAGTGCGCAGATCTTTTGGAGGCATATCCGCTTGCAACCACAATAACGGAGATATTCTATCCGTATTATAATCTGGATGAGTTCTCCTCCAAGTCCCTCCAGCCTTTCCGGTTTCGGGACGGCCAGGCTTCACCCCTGTCTCTCCTGAACATCAAGAAATCCGGCAATAACGTAACGTTCACTGTTGCGGGCCCTATCGTTCTGGACACCCAGGGAGTGCATCAGGACGCCTTCATCCTGAACTGGCATACGGACCTGGACGCATTCAAGGATACTCCGGCGCAGCTTGTCCTCAATACCCCGGAGGGCTCCCTGACATATACCGTAGAGCCTTACGAGAGCGGAAAATACGCCTTTACCTTTGAGAATCTGCTCCCGCGCACCAAGTATACCTATTCCCTTTCATACAATGTAGATGCGGAAGTGGACTCTTCAGTTTCCTCTTCATTCACCACCAAGGCATACAACGGAATGCCGTACATTTACCTGAACGATACGTACAGGACTATATCAGGCTACTTTACCGCAGAATCCCTGCTTCCTCTCAGGGTTTACAATGTGCCCAACGCCACATCTGTGATTTGGACACTTGACGGCGCGCCCATCCAGTGCGGTCCGGACGGATATTACCATATGCGCAAGGGCGGCCTCCTGAAAGCCGTGGTGAACTATGAGGACGGTTCCAGGGACATCATAACCAAACAGACCTCCTACAAATGAGACACGCCCTGAACATATTCCTATGCGTTGCGGCGGCGCTCCTCCTGAGCGGCTGCGGCAACAGGCACGGCTGGGACAAGGATTTCACGGACAATGATGTCATTTCCCTTACAGTAAACAAGGTAAAGGCGTTCGAGTACGATCCCGTGACCTGCCAGCTGGGCTACAACGACGCCCGCAAGGAGTTCCGCGTAAGCACGGACAATATGTCCGACTATTTTGTAGTGACCCTTTCCAAGATTCCCGGCGGCAAGGACGACCAGGTGACAGGCAGCGTGACCTGGACCGGAGACGACTACAACCGCACCCTCAACAACCTCAGTTTTGAGGTTGCCAAGATTGAGTCCGGCAAGATATGGCTCTGGAACCAGGCCAACAAGCTTGCAATAGTGATTCCTGTCTTCAACTAGGGAGCCAGGTGCTCTTCCGGGAGGTATTCCCCAATTACAATAAGGTCCAAAAGCCCGTCAAGGCGCTCCTGTCCAAAGTTCCATATGTCCAGCAGCTGCTCCGGATAGGTGTATCCTTGGATATGCTCCCTGTATTCCACCATCTTTGCGGCGTAGTACGGGCCAATCCCCGGCAGATTGTCAAATGCGGCGGAGTCCGCCGCGTTTATGTCAATCTGCGGGATACTTATGTACGGCTCCAGCCGCCTGAATACGGAATCCGCTACCACAAAGGACTTTGCAAAGTCCGAAGGGCGGTGGAAACGGCCGCCCTTGGCGCGGTAGTTAACTATGCTGGCCGCCTGCTTCTCACTGAAACCCAGCCTTTGGAGGTCCTGCTGGCTGACGGTGTTGGGGTCGAAGGGGAAGTTCTCCACCTTCCTCTGCTGAGGCGGCGCGGGGACCTTGGCCTCTGCCGAGGCCTTGTGAACGAACAGCGCTACCTGATAACCGATGATTAGAAATGCCAGGGCGATGGCCCCGGTCTTAAATGTCGAGTTCATTGTCTCTCTCCTCAATCTCCCGGCCTCGTTGTTTCTTATTGCTCTTTCCTGCAACTACAATGACTATCTCACCCTTGGGCTCGTGCGCGTGGAACCACGCCGATACCTCCTCAAGGGTGCCTCTGACGTGCTCCTCGTGAACCTTTGAAATTTCCCTGGCCACGGAACATTCCCTTTCCGGGCCGAAGAACTGCGCCAGCTGGTCCAGGGTCTTGACCAGCCTGTACGGCGATTCATAGAAAACCATTGTGCGGCTCTCTTCCGAAAGCTGTTCCAGCAGCGTGCGGCGTCCTTTCTTCTGAGGGAGGAAGCCCTCGAAGCAGAAGCGGTCGCACGGAAGGCCGGAGGATACCAGCGCGGGGATGCAGGCCGTTGCACCCGGAAGGGTTTCCACCGTGATTCCCTCCGCCGCGCAGGTGCGCGCAAGGAGGAATCCCGGATCGGAAATGCCCGGGGTGCCGGCGTCGCTGATCAGCGCCACGTTGGCTCCGGCAAGGATCTTTTCCTTGATGATGCCCACGGTCTGGTGCTCGTTGAACTTGTGATGTGACTGGAGGGGAACGTGGATGTCATAGTGCTTCAGAAGGACGGAACTGGTGCGCGTGTCCTCCGCCAGGACAAGGTCAGCGCCCTTGAGCACTTCCACTGCCCTGAAGGTCATATCGCCCAGGTTCCCCACGGGTGTGGGCACTATGAACAGTTTCCCCGGCATACTAGTTCAGCTTGCGCCTTACGGCCATCATAAAACGGTATACGGTATCGGATTCCAGATTCCAATCCGCAAAGTTGGCGGCAATGTAATCCAGCGCCTGCTGCAGGCTGTCCATTGCGTTGAAATCCTTTACGGCATCCTGGAAAAGGGCAGGATCCTTCTTGAACAGGGTGTTTATGAAAAGAAGGCGGTCATTGAGGGAGATTGCGCTCAGGATGTTTGCCACGGGGGATCCCGGCATATCTATTTCCCAGGCGCGAGAGCGTGTCACAACGTCCAGGACGGCAGGTCCCTTGACGGGCATCTCCTCCTCCGGAGGGGTGACCTCTTCCTGGATGGGAGCGGGGGTTTCTTCCTGCTTTGGAGCAGGCTCCTGCGCAGGCTCCTGGTACTCTGCGGGAAGGTCAATGTCCAGGTCCACGGGCTCCACGGGCTCAACCGGAAGCGGTTCCGGCTCCGGCTCCTGTACTGGCTCCGGTTCAGGCGTAGGCTCCTCCTTCACGGCCTGCAGGGCTTCCAGTTCCGAAAGCTTTTCCGACACGGCCTTGAGGCACTCCTTTATTTCAGATAAAATAATCTCCGCTGTCCTTTCCATAACGTCAAATTTATTATCTTTGTATAGACTATCACAAAAGTAAACAAATGTTTTCAGAAAATTTAAAAAAATCAGGTTCAGTAGAAGTTATTTGCGGCTCAATGTTTTCCGGCAAGACGGAGGAACTGATAAGGCGCCTGCGCCGCGCCCAGTTCGCCGGACAGAAGATTGCCATATTCAAGTCCAAGGTGGATGTACGTTATTCTGAGGACAACATTGTCTCACACGACCTCAAGTCAATTCCATCCATCCCAATCAACAGCGCTACCGATATCTTCCTGATGGACTCCGATGTCCGCGTAGTGGGCATAGACGAGGCCCAGTTTTTTGACGACACCCTGATAAAAGTGGTCCAGACCCTTGCCAACAGGGGAGTGCGCGTGATAGTTGCCGGTCTTGATATGGACTATCTTGGCAATCCCTTCGGCCCTATGCCCGCCCTTATGGCAATAGCGGAAGAGGTGCAGAAAGTCCACGCCATATGTGTGAAATGCGGTAACCTTGCCCACCATTCCCACCGTCTTGTCAAGAACGAGAACCTTGTGGTCCTTGGCGAGAAGGACGTCTATGAACCACTCTGCCGCGACTGCTTCAACAAAGCACTCGCAGCAGAGAAGGAATCAAAGAGGTAAGAAATCCCTAAATCTTTATAAGTTCATAGGATCGGCTCCCAAGGCCGATCTTTTCTGCGTGTTCCAGGCAGGACCTCCACTCCGTTTCCGGACGGGAATTGCGGAAGTGGTCGTGATGGTCCGTGAACCCTTCGGTATTTATATTGTCAGACAGCTGGCTGTTGGGCAGCGGCTCGCACGCCAGGCAGGCGTCCACGCAGGCCTGGTCAAGGGCCAGCGGATCAAAGGATGCGAACATTCCAACGTCAGGGAGGATTGGGGCGTCGTTTTCTGAGTGGCAGTCGCAGTTGGGGGAAACGTCCATAATCAGTGAAACGTGGAACTGCGGCCTTCCGTCCACGACGGCCTTGGCGTATTCCGCCATACGGCGGTTGAGGAGCTCCGGCCCGTTACCCTGGCAGAATTCTATAGCGTCGAAATTGCAGGCGCCAAGGCATCGGCCGCAACCTACGCATTTGTCATAGTTCACGGTCATCTTGCGGGCGGCGGCATCGAACTCAAGGCCACCGTTGGCGCATTCCCTCTGGCAGCGGCGGCAACCGCGGCAAAGGTCAGCGTGTATCTCCGGCTTGCTGCTGCTGTGCTGCTCCGTCTTGCCGGCGCGGGAGCCGCAGCCCATTCCAATGTTCTTTATGGCTCCGCCAAAGCCGGTGAGTTCGTGCCCCTTGAAGTGGGTCAGGGATATGAATACGTCCGCATCCATTATGGCACGGCCAATCTTGGCGTTCTTGACATATTCGCCGCCCTTGACGGGGACTTCTATGTCGTCAGTGCCTTTGAGGCCGTCCGCTATGATTATGGGACATCCGGCGCTCAGGGGAGTGAAACCGTTCTCCCAGGCGAAGTACAGATGCTCCAGGGCGTTTTTCCTGAACCCGGGATACATTGTGTTGCAGTCTGTCAGGAAAGGCTTTCCGCCAAGTTCCTTTACGACGTCAACCACCGCCTTTGCAAAGTTTGGCCTGAGGAAACTGACATTGCCCAGTTCTCCAAAGTGCATCTTGATGGCCACGAAGCGGCCGTCCATATCAATGTTGCCTATTCCGGCCTTCTTGATGAGTTTCTTGAGCTTGGTTGGCAGCCCGTCTCCGCCTGAAGGAGTGCGGAAATCCGAGAAATAAACTTTAGATTTTTCCATAAAGCAAATATACGTGAAAAATGCTATATTTGTGTGAATAAAACGATTACTTAATGATGGAAGGGAAAGATAACTCCGCGAAGCTGTATTACAATACCGAGAGAGAGAAACTGCAGATGCCGGAATACGGCCGTAACGTGCTGAGTATGGTAGAAATGCTTAGGGAAATCGAGGATAAAGGCAAACGTACGGAACAGGCCCGCGCGGTCATAAAAGTGATGGAAATGCTCAACCCGCAGGTCCGCCAGCAGGAAGATTACGAGCACAAGCTCTGGGACCACCTGTACCTCATCGCCGGGCTTGACCTGGACATAGACTCCCCGTATCCCGCCCCCAAGCCTGAGGTGCTTCAGGCAAAGCCGGTGCCCATCCCTCTGAAGGACAAGCCCATCAAGGCCACGCATTACGGCAGGAACATAGAAAGTATAATTGACCTCATAGCCGGAGAAGAGGACGGGGAAGTGAAAACCGCAATGATCCGTTCCCTGGCAATCTATATGCGCCAGCAGTACCTTATCTGGAACAAGGACAGCGTTGCTGACGAGACCATCTTCAAGGATATAGAAAGGATGTCGGACTACCGCATCCGCATCCCTGAGGACCTCACCCTTTCCAAGATAGCTACCGATATGTCCTATTCCCGTCCGGGAATGGGTATAAACGTGGGTCAGGCCGTCCAGAAGAAGAACCGGAACAACCGCCAGAATTCCCGCAGGAACAACAACAAAAAGAACAACAGATGAAGCTGAAGTGGGATGAAGACCAGAAAGCCCGGGCCATAAGGATCCTGGGCATCCTTATCGCCGCCCTGGGCGTGTTCACTCTGCTTTCCACGGTGTCCTACCTGTTCACCTGGAAGACGGATATGAGCCTGCTTTCCAATCCGGAAATGATGAGTACCGGCGTTAAGGTGCACAACGCCGCCGGCAAGCTGGGATACCGCTTCGCGGACTTCCTGGTGGGCAAGTGCTTCGGACTTGGCAGCCTGGCGCTGCTCATCCTCCTGTTCGCGCTGGCCGTAAGGCTGCTGCTTCACAAGTGGGAGCAGCCGCTGCTCAAGACCACCCTGATGGTCCTGAGCGGAGCGTTCGTCAGTTCGCTGGTATTCTCCTGCGTCGCCGGCCTCATAGGCACTGACGGAGCCTTTGGCACGGGCCTTGGAGGCCAGCTGGGCTCCTTCCTCACCGGATGGTCCAACAATCTCATAGGCAAGGCGCTTACGGCCGTGCTGGTGCTGCTTCTGCTATGCGGATGGCTGTTCCTCATAAGCCCCAGGTTTGCCGATATCCTCAGGAAGTTCTTCAAGAGCGATTCCTTTGAGGAAGAGCCCCGGCCGGTTCCTGAACCGGAGCCGGTGCGCGTTGCGGCGGTGGAGCGCCCGGTGGAGCCGGAGCCGGCTCCAAAGCCGCGTGTTCCCGAACCGGCGCCCATTCCGGAACCCCAGCCTGCCGTCCAGGAAGGCGGGGAAGACGAGGGCGCAGGCCTCACCGTGGTCACGGACGATACCGTAACCGCACAGGTCACCCAGCAGCTGGAGCGCATAGACATAAGGGACGAACTCCCCAACTTCAAGTTCCCGTCGCTGGATATGCTTGAAACCCACGACTTTGGCAAGCACTCCATCCCCAAGGACGAGCTGGACCGCAACAACAACAAGATTCGCGCTGTCCTTTCCAACTACAAGATTTCCATTGACGATGTGGTGGCCCAGGTGGGCCCCACCGTCACCCTATATAAGGTCTACCCGTCCAAGGGCGTGCGCATAGCGGAGATCAAGCGCCTTCAGGAAGATATTGCTATGTCCTTGAACGCCAGGGGTGTGCGCGTGACCACCCTCTCTGATTCCGTAGGAATAGAGGTGGCCAACGACAAGGCGGAGATAGTCCCCCTCAAGGCCCTCCTGAACGATGAGTCCTACCGCACCTCCAAGGCGGAACTTCCGGTTGCCATTGGATACACCATCACCCAGAAGGTGAAGGTGTTCGACCTGGCGGAAGCCCCGCACCTCCTGGTTGCGGGAGCCACACGCCAGGGAAAATCCGTGGGCTTGAACGTGATAGTGGCGTCCCTGCTGTTCGCCAAGCATCCGTCCGAGCTCAAGTTCGTGTTCATAGACCCCAAGATGGTGGAATTCTCCGCATACGGCCAGTTGCTGAAGCATTACCTGGCCGTGCTCCCCGCCAACAGCGACGAGGAAGAAGAGGCCAACGCCATTGTCAAGCGCCCCAAGGATTCGGAGAAAGTGCTCAAGTCCCTCTGCCTTGAGATGGACGCCCGTTACGAGCTTATGAGCAAGGCGTACGTGAACAATGTCAAGCTCTATAACGAGAAATACAAGGACCGCCACCTGCTGCCCACAAAGGGACACAGGTATATGCCGTACATAGTAGTTGTCATTGACGAGTATGCAGACCTCACGATGACCGTGGGGGGATCGCAGGAGGCCAAGAATTCCGCCAGGAACATCCAGACTGCCATCGTGCGCCTGGCCCAGAAGGGCCGCGCCGCCGGCATCCACGTGATCCTGGCCACCCAGCGTCCTTCCGTTGACGTCATCTCCGGTGTGATCAAGGCCAATTTCCCTACCAGGATTGCCTTCAGGGTTACATCAAGGGTTGACTCCGGCACCATCCTGGACACCCCGGGAGCGGAGAAGCTCATAGGAAACGGAGATATGCTGTATTATTCCGGTGCGGACATAGAGCGCGTACAGTGCGGATATGTGTCCGGAAAGGAGATACTTTCCATAACCACCTTCATAGGAGACCAGCAGGGCTACAAGAAGTCCTACAACGTTCCCTATTACCTTCCTGATGTGTCAGAAAGCGCGGAAGGAGGCGGAATGATTGATATGCACGACATTGACGAGCGCTTTGAGGAGGCAGCCCGTATGGTGGTGCTTTCCCAGAAGGGCTCCACTTCTGACCTGCAGCGCAAGATGAGTCTGGGATACTCCCGCGCTGGCAAGATAATGGACCAGCTGGAGGCTGCCGGAATAGTGGGTCCGCCGGATGGTTCCAAGCCAAGGCAGGTTTTGGTACAGGATTTGGATTCATTGGATAAGATTCTTAAAGCTTATCTGAAATGAAACGCATAGTATTGATCTCAATGACACTGCTGCTGGCCGCAGCCGGCCTGCACGCACAGGAAATACTTGCCCGCTTCTCTACCGACAGAATCACCTGCAAGTATTCTTACACTACAACCGTTCCCATTGCCCTGAATTTCTCAGGTGACGCTGTAGTTCAGGGAGAATGCTATCATTTCAGCGGTAACGGACTGGAGATTTACTGCGACGGCGAAAGCCGCTGGACGCTGGACACGGAGGCAAAGGAAATTTACATTGAGAATGCCGGCGACGCCCAGAACATCCTCCAGGAGTTCCTGAAATACTCCAAGGACATAAAGTACAGCGGGAATGCCCTCAGCGGCACTTTCACTGACCCTTTGGATGACAACCTTGTAAAGTTCAACCTGAACTCCATAGAGTACTCTGAGCCTGTTGGAGACCTGTCAGGCTTCAGACTGGATGTCGAAAGCCTTGGCGAAGGTTATGTTGTTACGGATCTGAGGTATTAGAATTGAGCGTCACGCACGCACCTTACAGGTGTAGCGAAGAACTCCTTATAAAGCGGATGTGCCTGTACGTCCGCATTTTTTTCGTTGTTGTAGAGGTAGCGGCAGTAGGCTCTCTGGGAGTCTGCTTCGGTTGAGGTCCAGAAAGCGGCGAAGCCCAGGGTGTTGTCAAAGGTGTAGACGTCATCGCTCTTGCTGGCGTATCCGGTAGGAAGCAGGTTCATATAGGAAGCTTCCGGCTCCGGCTTGCAGACTGTGTAGTATATCCAGAGCCTTTCGGAATTGAGGTATCCGTTGGCCATAAGTTTTCCGGCTATGCCGGGGAAAGTCTTGAGAGGGGTGAGGGCGGTATCAGTGAGGGTCTGGCACATATCGGTCCAGTCAGAGTCACTGGGAAGGCGCCAGCCTTCAGGACAGGCGGTCATTGCCTGGTCCCAGGTGTAATACATTCCAAAGACGTCCGTCATTGCCTCGTAGCCGTGGTCCTTGATGCCCTTGTAGGCCTTTCCGTATTCGCAGTAGGCCAGGTTCTTGGTCATCCAGTCAAGGCCTTCTATTGTGGTGTAAGGGTAGGTGCGGGAGTCGCGCGGATCTGTGAAGGTTCCGCCTTCAGGATCGTGGGTGACGTTTGTCAGGGACTCGTCCGGATCTATGATGGCTATGGTGTATTCAGATGTGTAGGTGTTGTATCCTGGAGCCGAGGCGAAGACCTGGATCTTTGAGGTGCACAGGGTGTCCGGAACTGAGATGATGAAGGTCTTCATTGTGTCCCTCTTGGTCATTCCGGGGGTGTACATAAAAGAATAGGTGATGGTTGGATTGTCAGGATCATCAGGGTCCTTGGTTATGCCGTAAGGTGTCACGTGGATGACATCTCCGGGATTTGCATAGGAGGGCAGTGTCTCTACGGTTTCGAGGTCTCCGTCAAAATCGAAATATGTTTCCTCTTCCTTCTCCTTGCAGGAGTTGAGCAACAGCCCGCAGAACAGAGGTATAAGCAATATATTCCTGATATCCATAGATTTCATTTAACTTACAAATATGCACATTATAAATGGAAAAACCGCTAAATTTGTACAAATACTTTACCAAGGCGATATGAAACGCGGACTCATTCTTTTATTTGCGGCACTATTGTGCCTGTCCTGTTCCGGAGACAGATATATTGCCGTTGGAGGGTATGCCCAGGGCGGGACATATACAGTGAAACTGAACCTCAAGGGGGTCAAGGTCCCTCCCGCCGTGATCCAGTCTTCCATAGATTCAATCTTGCTGGCAATAGACAATACGCTGTCCGGGTACAACAGGAATTCCGTGCTCAGCAGGTACAATGCCGGGGAGGGAGTAACGCTTCCCCCTATGTTCCAGGACCTGCTGGAACTGTCCCGGGAGTTGAAGGAGGAGACAGGAGGGGCATTTGACGTGGGAGCGGCTCCGCTGTTTGACGTGTGGGGGTTTGGCTTCACAAGGGATTCACTGCCGAATCCGGAACTGATAACGGAGGCGATGGCGCTTAACGGCAGTAAATTGAATTTCAATGCAATAGCGCAGGGCTACAGCTGTGACCTGGTGGCGGATTATCTCCACCGGATAGGGGTGAAGGATATGCTGGTGGACATAGGGGAGATATTCTGCGAGGGACGCAATCCGTCCGGGCGCAACTGGACAATTGGTATAGACAGCCCGGTTGACGGGAACGAGACCCCGGGGGAGACCCTGCAGGGAATCCATAGGTGCTCTTTTGAACCGCAGGGTATTGTGACGTCCGGCAATTACAGGAAGTTCTATCTGAAAGACGGGCACAAGTATGCCCATACCATAGATCCCAGGACGGGATATCCGGTGGAGCATAACCTGCTCAGCGCCACGGTGAAGGCCCCTACGGCCGCGTTGGCGGACGCATATGCCACTTACTGTATGGTAATAGGCCTTGAGGAGTCACAGTCTTTTATCCTTTCCCGTCCGGACTTGGAGGGCTTCCTGGTCTATGACGGCGGGGACGGTATGCGTACCTGGGCATCTCCGGGATTCGAGGTCACATCCCGCTGATAATCCGCAGCGAGGATATAAGCAGTTCTATTGCTTTTTCATTCATTCTTATCAGGAAGGCCGGGCAGATGCCAAGGCCCCACAGGAGCGTCACGCCTGCAGACAGGGCCATTATCACGGAAGTGAGGGGCAGGGAGATCAGGTTGGTGAGCAGGAAATACTTAGGAAACGTTCCAAAGTGGAGGTAGGCTGCCGGGGCGGTGAAGACCTGGCAGCTGATGCTCAGGGAGGCGGTTTCCCAGATCCTTCGGGCGGGGTCAAGCCGTCCTTTGCGGAGGCTGTCGGGGGCGGGGTACCAGGCCTTGAGCACGGGGTGGATGAATACGATGCCTGCCATTGCAAGGTAGGAGAGCTGGAATCCGGCGTTGGAGATGAAGTCCGGGCGGAAGGCCAGCTGCAGGAGGAGGGCCGTGCACAGGCTGTGCGCGGGCGGACTCCTGCGGACCTGGCTGACGGCCGCCAGTTCCCGCAGGATGATGAAGATGCAGGCCCTCTGGGCCGAAGGGCTGGCGCCGGTGGCAATTGTGAACATCACGGCGAAGGCTATGCCAAGGACGCAGCGCAGGGCGCGCGCCGCGGGCGTGTAGCCAAGGAAAGCGGTGGCGCTGCGCACCAGCATATAGATGAAGCCCATATGGAGGCCGGACAGGGCCAGGATGTGGGAAGCCCCGCTTGCGCGGAAGGCTTCCGTCACCTCCCTGTCCAGGCCTCCGCGGTCTCCCGTCAGCACTGCGCATACAAGGGCGGGGCTCTGCGGGTTGCTGTACGGTATTGACCGTATCAGCTCCCGCAGCCGCACCGCCGCCCCGCGCAGTCGCGGCGTCCGCTCCATCCTTTCGGGTATGATTGCGTATGAGCAGTAGCAGAACATCCCCAGCAGGAAAAACAGCAGGGGATACAGCCATTTGCGTCCGGGGTTGTAGCATATCAGGGCCATTGCCACGGCGCACAGGAAGAGGCAGATTTCAGCGTATGCGGGGGCGCCGCGCGGGAAGCCTGCGACGGACGGGAGGAGCGCTCCCAGCGCGGCGCCGGCGGCGAATGGGATTGATAATTTTTCCATAGTTCAAGTTGTTGCTAAAGTACATAGAAATGTGTACCTTTGGCACACTTTAAACGTTTATTTGAATATGATTATCCTGGTTATCAATTGTGGCAGTTCTTCAATCAAGTATCAGCTTCTGGATATGAAGAACGATGATGTTTACGACCTTCTTGCCAAAGGAATAGTGGAAAAGATAGGCCTCAGCGAGGGAATGCATACCTACAGGCCGTCAGGTAAGGAAAAAGTTGTAAAAGAACTGCCTATTCCGGATCATAAAGTGGGAATGCAGCTTGTCCTGGATGAACTTGTAGACCCTGTTCACGGTGTACTCAAATCTTTCGAAGACATAGAGGCTGTGGGCCACAGGATCGTGCAGGGAGCGGACTTCTTCTCCGGCAGTGCCCTCGTGAACGAGGACGTTATGGAAAAGATCCGCATCTGCTGTGACTTCGCTCCTCTCCACAACCCCGCCCATATCCTGGGTATCAGGGCAATGCAGCAGGTTCTGCCTTCAGTCCCTCAGGTTGTGGTGTTTGATACCGCCTTCCATCAGACAATGCCGCAGTACAACTATATGTACGGTCTTCCATACAAGTATTACAAAGATTATCACATCCGCAAGTACGGAGCCCACGGCACCAGCCATCAGTTCGTTGCACGCAGGGGCGCCCAGCTTGCAGGTCTTGACATAAATGATTCCAAGATCATCACCTGCCACCTTGGAAACGGCAGCTCAATCACTGCGGTCCAGGACGGCAAGTGCCTTGACACCTCAATGGGATTCACCTCGCTCGCAGGCCCCATTATGGGAACCCGCTGCGGAAACATAGACCCTAACATAGTCCCTTACGTGATGAAGAAAGAGGGCCTCACCCCTGACCAGATGACAGACCTGATGAACAAGAAGAGCGGCTTCCTGGGTCTTTCAGGATTCTCTTCAGACGTCCGCGACCTCAACACAAGGGCAGAGGACGGAGACGCCCGCGCCAAGCTGGTCTTCAAGGTGTTCACCCACGAAATCATCAAGATAATTGGCTCCTACATAGCTGAGATGTCCGGCGTGGACCTCATTGTCTTCACTGCCGGAATCGGCGAGAACAACGCCCGCCTGCGCCGCAGGGTATGCGAGAACTTCGCTTTCCTTGGCCTTGCGTTCGACTATGAGACCAACGCCGCAGCCCACTCTGACGCCATCATCTCACTTCCGGAGTCAAAGATCAAGGTTGCTGTAGTAAACACCAACGAGGAGCTTGTTATTGCCCGTGACACAATGCACCTTGTGCAGGATGCAGAAGAATAATCAATATTCAACCACATATGATCACAAAATTCGAAGACGTATTCGCCGAGCTTAAAGCAAAGGGCGTATGTAAGAGACTCGTCGTAGCCTGGGGCGTTGACGAGCACAGTATCGAGGCTGCTTACAAGGCAGTGGAAATGGGTTTCGTCAAGGCTACCCTGGTAGGTGACGAGGCTCTCATCAAGGATGTATGCCTCAAGAACGGAATGGATGTCGAGAAGTTTGACATCGTCAACAATCCCGTAGAGGCAAAGGCTGTTGCACAGGCTGTCCAGCTTGTACACGACGGCCAGGGCGATATGCTTATGAAGGGCTTGTGCAGCACTGACAAGTTCCTCCGCGCCATCCTCAACAAGGAAACCGGACTTCTCCCCGCAAAGGGCCTTCTGAGCCACGTAGGAGTAATTGAGAACCCTCTCTATCCAAAGCTTATGTTCCTCAGCGATATGGCAGTTGTCCCCCAGCCTGACTTCCGCCAGAAAGTGAAGATATCAGGATTCCTCCTTGGAGTTGCCAGGTCATTCGGTATCGCCAGCCCCAAGATCGCATTCGTAGCCGCATCAGAGCAGATGCTTGATTCTATGCCCGCCTGCATTGAGGGCGCAATGCTCGCAAAGATGGCAGACCGCGGACAGCTTGGCGCCTGCATAGGTGACGGCCCTCTGGCACTTGATGTCTGCATTGACCCTGAGTCTGTACAGATCAAGAAGCTCAAGAGCCCTGTTGCCGGAGACGCAGACTGCCTCCTGTTCCCCAACATCGAGTCCGCCAACGTATTCTGGAAGACCAATTCAAAACTGGCTTCCGGCGTAAGGCAGGCAGGTATGCTCGTTGGAACCACAGCTCCTTGTATCCTTGCCAGCCGTGCTGACAGCGTGGATACAAAGCTCAACTCCATTGCAGAGGCCGCAATGTTCGTCAAGTAAGATTATTCAGAATAGAATAAATTTCTTTTAGGAAGCAGGGGGGAGAATTCCTCCCTGCTTTTTGCGAACAGCGCCGCTATGTCGTTGGTGAAGCGGGCCGCGCGGTATGTGCTGGTGTTGGTAATCATTACCCAGCATTCCCCGTCAGGGTAGTATTTGATGAGGGCGGATGTGCCGGAGAGGGTTCCGGTACGGGTCCATTCGCCCGTTTCCTTGGTGTCTATCCAGCCAAGGGCGTATGTCACGCTGTCCGTTGGGGCGGTCATATCTGCGATGCTTCCTGCGGAAAGGATGTCAGGAACCTGCAGCCTGCCGTCTATGGAGGCAACAAGCCTTGCCACCTCCGGTGCGGATGCCACCCAGGCGCCGGCGCCCTTGAGGGCGGTGATGTCGTTGCCGCCGTAGCAGCGCTCCACCAACACGGGGGTGTTGTCGTATTTGGAGACCTTGGCTTCGTTCCGCATAGGGAAGTAGCGGGTCTCGTTGGGGTATTTTGCCTCGTACGAGTTGCCGCCAAGGTGCATATCATAGCACCCTGCGGGCAGGAGGACGTTCTCGTGAATCCACTGCTCGTACGGCTGCCCGGTGACTTTCTCAATGATCATTGAGAGGAGCAGATAGCCGTAGTTGGAGTAGGTGGAAGACGTTCCAGGGTCGAACTGCAGCCTGAGAGACAGGGCGTGGCGCGACAGGGTGGCCGCATCCGGAGGAGTGGTCCAGCCGTAGCGCCGCATCAGGGTGCGTGTGCTGAACATAGGGTCCCCGGCGCTGCTGGAGAGGCCTGCACTGTGCCTTAAAAGGTGCTCCACGGTTATGTCAAAGTAGCGCCTGTCGGAAATATATCCCGTGTATGGTTCGTTCCCAAGGATGCCGCCGTTAGGGGTGAAAACCTTGTCGGAGAGGCTCAGCTGGCCTCTTTCCTGCAGCACCATTATGCCAATTGCGGTGATCAGCTTGGAGACCGACGCCAGGCGGAAAATTGTGCTTGGGCCTACGGCCACGCCGCCATTGTCCGCCTGTCCGTAGCCTTTGGCGTAGACAAGCGAATCGTTCCGCATAATGGCAAGGGAGGCGCCGTGGATGTTCCAATTGCGCAGGAATTCCTCCATATTGGCGTCAAGGCCCTCCAGGCCTTCAATGTCGGACATCTCGTTGGTGAGGGTCTGGTTGAGGATAACGGGTACGTGCACCGGACCGTCCTGGGGCAGGACCTGCCAGGCAACGGCTGCGAACGCAGCAATCAAAAGGAGTATTTTGTATCTAATCCTCATTCACTAAATAAGGCCGCGCATTTTCCCGAACTCAATGATAAGGTCCGCGGTCTTTTCCGTTCCAAGGGTGGAGCGGTTGATGCAAATATCGTAATTGGAGGCCAGGCCCCAATGCTTCTGGGTAAAGAAATCGTAATACTTTGAGCGGTTGCGGTCCCTGCGCTCAATAATGCCGGGAGCGTCCTCAAGGGCAACGCCGTCGCGCTCGCATACGAACTTGATGCGGGACTCCATTGATGCCGTGATGAAGACGTTAAGGCATTTCATATCCCTGAGGACATAGTCCGAAGCCCTTCCCACAAAGATGGCCGAACCCTTGGAGGCCAGGTTGCGGATGGTCTCGCTCTGGATGCGGAACAGTTCCGCGTCGCCAATCATATTGCGGACGTCAGAGTTCAGGCCGAAGAGGTTGGCAAGGAAGAAACTGCGCTTCTTCTCGTCGCTGCGGATGAACAGTTCAGGGCTGTAGCCGCTCTGTTTTGCGGCTTCGGTGATGAGTTCGTTGTCGTAAACCGGGATTCCCAGTTTCCTGGACAATGCGTCTCCAACGGGCTTGCCGCCGCTGCCGAACTGCCGTCCTATGGTTATCAGAATGTGCTTTTCCATAGCGCTATTTTATGTTACTGCCAAGGATGGACGGATCGTCTCCGTCATTGAGCTTGCTTAATTTCTTGAACAGGGCGGCTACGAACAGGATTGAAATGACAATGGTTATGCCGTCCGATATAGGGAAACTCATCCAGATGCCGCGTTCCTGGAACTTGAGCGGAAGCAGGTACAGGAGCGGAAGCAGGAATATGAGCTGTCTTGACAGCGACAGGAAGATGGATTTGTTAACCATTCCCAGACACTGGAAGAACGTGGTTGTAATCATTGAAATACCCACGAGGGGCATCATTATGTTCATTGTCCTCAGGCCCTTTTCCGCAAGGCTTTCAAGATAAGGGTCATTTGTGAACAGGCCCACCGCCGCTCCAGGAATCAGTTCTGAAACCAGGAAGCAGAGGGTGGTGGTCAGGATGGCCCATTTTGCGGTGAGCATAAATATCTCCTTGACCCTGGAATACTGCCGCGCTCCGTAATTATAGCCTGCGATAGGCTGCAGGCCCTGGTTGAGGCCCATAACTATCATCACGAACATAAAGGTGATGCGGTTCACGATACCGTATGCGCCAATTGCAAGGTCTCCGCCGTACTTGCCAAGCTGCTGGTTCACGAACAGGTTCACCATACAGGCCGCGGCGTTCATCAGGAACGGTCCCAGACCTATGGCCAGGGACTGCCTTGCAATCCTCCAGTCCAGTTTGAAAAGGCCCTTGGGGAAATGCGGGACCCTGGTCCTGTCAAGGAAGAAACGGAACGAGTATGTAAGCGCCATCAGCTGGCAAAGTATTGTCGCTATGGCAGCTCCCTTGATTCCCATTCCCAGGGCAAAGATGAATATAGGGTCTAGGATGGCGTTGGAGGTGACCGTGAACAGGGTGAGGCCCATAGCTATCTTTGGCTTTCCGCTGGCGCGTATGGCGCCGTTCAAGCCAAAATACAGGTGGGTGATGACGTTTCCTATGAGGATTATGGTCATATACTCCCTTGCAAAGGGGAGGGTGTTGTCGCTGGCTCCAAAGAAGCGCAGTACGGGATCCAGGAAAGCCAGCATAAACGCAGTGAAAATCAAGCCTATTGCTACGTTCAGGGTAAGGACGTTGCCCAGCACCTTGCTGGCGTTATCATAGTTCTTCTGGCCCAGCAGGACGGACATAAGCGTCATTCCGCCTACTCCCACCAGGGTGCCCAGCGCGGAGGAAAGGTTCATCAGGGGGAATGTGACGGCAAGTCCGGAAATGGCATAGGAACCTACATCCTTTATATGTCCGATGTAGATGCTGTCCACCATATTGTACAAAGAAGCCGCGGTCTGGGCTATGATTCCCGGGACCGCGTACATTCTCAGAAGCGAACCTATATTCTTGGTTCCAAGCTCAGTAGGAGCCACTGTTGAACCGGACATATCGCTAATCCTCCACTTCTTCCTGTTCCAACAGTTCTATTTCATAGGCTATGGGGCTGAGAGCCGGAATTGTGGGTTCGTAGCCGTTTATTCCATATCCCCATACGGAGTAGAAGACCGCAAGGCCCCTCTCTCCTCTTTTCATCTTGGAGAGGGCGTACGTGAAGCCGTCAACAAGGCTGCTGGCCTCGTCTCCCATTGTTATATTTGAGTAATCCTCTGCTTTCTTCCAGTTTACGAATACGGGGCCGTAAGAACTCTTGTTGATATGGTTGTCTTTGCAGATGTATTCGTCAGTGCTGTCAAAGATGTGGCCGTTGAGCAGGAAGCCGGTGTAGTTGAGGTAGACTTTTTCGGATTCCCCAATCTCCTCCGCATCTGCGGGCGGCGGGGTTATCTGATAGTAATAGAAGCCGTATTTTCCGGTGGTGTCAAGGGAAGCGGATGGATATCTGCGGCGCAGGTATGTCTCTATGGAATCCACCTGCCACTTGCCCATATCAGTGGCGGAGTCTTCTATTTTAATGTCGTAGATTGCGGATTCCTGGGCCTTCTTTGCCATATATTCCGCCTTGGTATTATATCTGGATGAGGTGAGCAGCCAGCCGGGGACAACCACTCTCCTGGAGCCGCCAACCCTCATTCCGGTAAATATCTCGTCCTCTCCGGCAAGGCAGGCGGACAATCCGTCCGTCTTGCGGTAGAAGGCACGCGGGCCATAATAGTTGGCGTACTTGTAAGTGCCAATCTGCTTTGCAACGTCCTCTTCCGTCGTGGACAGGATATTGCCGTTAAGGTCTGTTACCGTGTATCTGATATATACGAATGGAGTGGCCTCCGCATCGCCAATGAGGGTTCCTGTTCCGGGGTTGTCTTCAAGGATGAAGCTTCCCAGCGTGGTTTCCTTCCACAAAAACTCCGGATGTTTGGCCTTCTGGGCAATGACCCAGCTTTCCAGATAGCGGATTTCCGCATCGTTGGGGCCTTCCTTGGGGCTCTTTGCACAGCCTGCCGCAAGGGCGGCTGCTATTCCAAGCACCAGTATAAGTCTTTTTCTCATATAATGTCCTATTCGTTTTCTATGTCAATAACCCAAATACGGTAAATAAGCGGAGAACCTGCAGGAATCGTGCCTGCAATCTTGTTTCCGTTACCATATCTTGCGGGGAAAAGTATGTAGCACTCTTCTCCCGGCTTTACGCCTTTGAGGCCTTTCCTGAGGCCTTCCACTATGCTTTTGTCCGACAGGTCCAGCACCGTGCCGCTCTCGTAGTCCACCCCGGTGAGCACCCATCCGGCGGACTTTGCAATGTCCTGCTGGTTGGTTGCGAAGAGGTTTGAGGAACTTACGCCTCCGGAGAATACGTATCCGGCGTAGAAAATCTTCACCAGTCCGTCTGCGTTGACAGGGGTTCCTTCTCCCTGTACCACTGTCAGCCTGGCAATGTCCCCGTCCCTTTCCACGGTGTATTCCGGATTGGATTCCAGCTGGCTGTCAATGTATTTGTTTATGTTGGCCACCTGCGAAGGATAGCCAGCGTCATCCTTGCCGCAGCATACGGCAAGAAGGACGGCCGCTATCAGTGCAGGGATCCTTTTCATAGGTTGTCCTCCTTCTCAAAAAAGGCCTTGGCGCTCTTCTCTATGTATGATGCGGCCTTTGCCCTGAAGACAATGTCCCTGGGGATGAGCAGCTTGCCTCCGGCCGCATTCTCGTGTCCGCCCCCGTGGAAGTATTCCACGGCAAAGCGGTTGGCTGAAGTACCTTTCTTTGAACGCAAAGATACACGGAATTGGCGGAATTCCTCGCGAAGCAGTATGCTCATCCGCACATTTTTGATGGCCAGGGGCATATTTACTATGCCCTGGGTGTCGCTCTCCTCAATCTGGAACTTGCGGAGCAGTTTCCTGCTGAGGACCATATAGGCCACTCCTTCCGGAGTTATTGTGAGGCATTTGTCCAGCAGGTGGCCTATAAGGCGGATCCTGCCTTCCGGGTATTCGTTGTAGACGTGCTCTATCACCCTGTCCCTGTCCACACCGCAGGCCATCAGTTCGGATACCGCGGTAAGGGTGGAGGGGAATACGGAATTGGCAAAGTTGTTCGTGTCCGTGGTAATGCCGGTCAGCAGTGCCGTGAGGCAGCGGAGGGGCAGCTTGGAAGCGTCCCCGTCAATGCCGGGCATTGCCTTGAGGACCTGGAAACACAGTTCGCAGGCGGAAGAGATCTCGGTCTCCGAGAAACAGAGGTCGAAGGCTTCCGTGTCAGGGGAGAGGTGGTGGTCTATGAGCACCTTGGGCATCTTTGTGCCCTGGAAGAGTTTCTGGATGTCTCCGGTGCGGGCCAGGCCGCTGCAGTCCACGCAGATCAGCAGGTCCGCATTCTGCAGGGCTTTCCTGTATTTGCGGTCTTCTTTCCGGAGGGAGTCAAGGTATTCTGCCTCGGATGTGGTGAAGAGGAAATCAAGTCCGTGGCTGTAATTGTCCTCGTACCAGAAGAATACCTTCTTGCGGCGGACCTGTTCCAGGTAGAGCTTGAAGGCGAGGCCGCTTCCAAGGGCGTCTCCGTCAGGGTGGACGTGGGTCACTATGGAGACCACATCCGCTTTATCTATCAGGGAGTTGAGTATCGCCGTCTTCTGGGAAGTTACCGCTTGCATTTTCCTAAAATTTCCAGCGCAAATTTAGCAAGAATAATTGCATTTCAGAAATGAATTATGTAACTTTGTCAAGATTTAGAATCAAAATAAAACACAAAATATGAACAAGGTATTAAAATCACTTTTGACTTGGTTGGTTCTTCCCGCCGTTATCGCCCTTCTCGTGTATGTTATTGTGAACAGTATCATGCAGCCTGTAAGGTTCAATAAGGAAAAGGATTACCGCCAGTCTGTAGCAGTTCAGCAGATGAAGGACATCCGTACCCTTCAGGTGGCTTACAAAGGCGAGACAGGAAAATTCGCCCCTTCAATTGACTCTCTCAAGACCTTCTACAACACAGGAGATATGTCAGTTATTATGCAGATCGGTTCTGCGGATGACTCCGTTGCAGTAGCTCATACTGACGCTATAAAGAAGTCAGCTGCTTTCAAGAACCTCAAGGGCAACGACCTCAACCAGGCTCTCTACCAGGCATATCTTGCCGGAGACGACAATCTGGTATTCACCGTCGCCAACAAGATTCCTGTAAGGGACACCCTCTTCAACGACCGTCCTGACTTCAACGTTTCCACCCTTGATGAGATCCCGTTCTCAAACGGTGACAAGGTTATTATGGAAGAAATTGTAAAGACCGTATCCGGTGTGCCTGTTCCGCTGTTCGAGGCCAAGATGCCTTACAAGTCCCTCCTCAAGGGCCTTGACAACCAGCTCAGGATCAACCTTGATGCAGAGCAGAGGGATATGAACCGCTATGAGGGCCTTCAGGTAGGAAGCATCACTGCACCTAACAACAACGCAGGAAACTGGGAGTAATTCCTATGAATCAAATACCTAGATGCACCTTGGTGCCTACTCGTTTATGCAATGAGAAAGGACCAAGGTGCTTTCTTTCTGAGGTCGCTCCTCTGGAGGAATCGGAAAAAGTAAAGACCGCGGAAATTCCGCAATATGAGTCCACGCTGGTATACACCGGTGCGGAAGTGCCTGAACTGTACAATGTGCTCAAGGCCCTTCCCGGATGTGCGGAGCATTACAAGGTGGCCGCTTCCATAAAGGACGGATGGCTTCACCTGGCGGTGGCGGAAGGGGAGAGGCTCCTATTTGCCAATGCTTTTCGCGCCCCGGCTTTCTCCACCGCGGAGTACTTCATTTTCAACGTGATGAAGTCCCTGCAGCTCAATTTGGAGATGTCCTCAGTTTATTTCCTCTCTCCGCTTACCCGTGAAGAGAAACTCTCCCTTTACCGGTACGTCAAATCCGTAGAGCGCCTATGAGGATAATTGGCGGAGTGCTCAAGGGACGCACCATAAACCCTCCCGCAGGATACAAGGCAAGGCCCACCACGGATTACGCCCGCGAGGGGCTTTTCAATATCCTGAACAACGAGTATGAGTTCGAGGATCTCAAGGTCCTGGACCTGTTCGGAGGTACCGGCGCCATTGCCTTCGAGTTCGCCTCACGCGGCGCGTCAAGGGTTTACTGCGTGGAAATGCTGCGGGAGAACGCTTCGTTCATCAAGACGGAAGCCGCCCGCCTGGGCCTGAAGAACGTGACAATGGTCAGGGACAACGTATTCGATTTCCTGCCCCTCTGCCACGAGAAATTCGACATTGTGTTCGCGGATCCGCCCTACGCGCTGGACAATCTGCAAAGCCTGCCTGACAAGGTCCTTCAGGCCGGCATACTTCACCCTGAGTGCTATTTCATCCTGGAGCACGGCTCCGAGCACTCTTTCACGGATCATCCTAATTTTGTTAAGGAACGCGTGTACGGGCGCGTACACTTCTCATTCTTTGTTCCGGAGGCTAAAGCCCTTTAGCCTTGCCTTCGTCCCATATCTCGTCCATCTGGGCAAGCGTCAGGTCAGTGAGCTTGATGCCTTTCTTGAGCGTGTTCTCTTCCAGATAGGTGAAGCGGCGCCTGAATTTGGAACAGGTGTATCCCAGGGCGGTTTCAGGGTCTACGCCGTAAAGACGCGCGGCGTTTATGGTGGCAAAGAGAAGGTCTCCGAACTCTTCTTTCATATGGTCCGGATCTCCCTCCGCACAGGCTTCCTCCACCTCTCCCAGCTCTTCGTGTACCTTGTCCCATACATCCTCCCGCTTCTCCCAGTCAAAGCCGCAGCCACGGGCTTTTTCCTGCATTGAAAGAGCCTTGAGGATGGCTGGCATTGCATCCGGGATGCCGGACATCACGGTCTTGTTGCCGTGTTTCTCCTTGGCCTTGACCAGTTCCCAGGTATCGGCAATGTCCTTGGCCGTGAGTTCCTTTCCGGCATCGGGGCCAAAGACGTGCGGATGGCGGAACACCATCTTGTCGCAGACCTTGTTGATGGCATCGGCAATGTCAAAGGCGCCTTCTTCCTGGGCTATCCTGGAGTAGAAAACCATATGGTAGAGCAGGTCGCCAATCTCCCCGGAGGTGGCGGCGCCGTCCTTTTTCACTATGGCATCGCTGAGTTCATAGACTTCTTCTTCCGTGAGGGGGCGGATGGAATCCATTGTCTGGGCGGCGTTCCAAGGGCATTTTTCCCTCAGTTGGTCCATTATGTCAAGCAGGCGCTCAAAGGCCTGGAGCTTTTCTTCTTTTGAATGCATCAATTAATTCTTAAATTTGCGCACTAATATAGAATTTTACTTCGATGAATCCAACCCGATTTGTTTCCGCCGACGAGGCAGTAAGCCATATTAAATCCCATAGCCACGTTCACCTGAGCAGCGTTGCAAGCGTGCCGCATATCCTTATCCAGGCGCTCTGCCGCCGTGCGGATGCGGGCGATGTCACTGACCTGAAGTTCCACCATTTCCATACCGAGGGCCCCGCACCGTACTCGGAGCCCAAGTATGAAGGCATTTTCACTGAGCAGGGCTTCTTTGTAGGCCCCAACGTGCGTGCCAACGTGAACGCCGGATATGCAGATTACCTGCCCGTACACCTTGGTGAGAGCCAGGCGCTGTACCGCAGCGGCGTGATCAAGCTTGGAGCCGCCCTGGTGCAGGTATCCCTTCCCGATGCTAACGGCTATGTGTCCCTTGGTACTTCAGTAGACTGCTCCATCGCAGCCATAGAGAGCGCAGAACTCAGGATTGCGGTAGTGAATCCCAACGTGCCTTTTGCACACGGAGACCTCATCCACATAAGCAGTTTCGACTATCTGGTGGAAGACGATACCCCGCTCATTACCAAGGACTTCGCAGTTCCTACGCCCACTGAGGAAATCATTGGCCGTAACTGCGCGGAACTGGTGGAGGACGGAGACTGCATACAGATGGGCATAGGCGCGCTTCCTAACGCGCTGGCAGCCCAGCTCTCCGGCCACAAGAACCTTGGCCTGCATACCGAGATGTTTGCCGACGGCCTTATGCGCCTTATCAAGGCCGGCGTCATAAACGGCGCCAACAAGGCCATAGACAAGGGCTGCGTGGTGGCATCGTTCCTCCTTGGAAGCAATGAACTCTATTCCTTCATCAACGACAATCCCGGCGTTCTTATGAAGGACATCCAGTATACCAACGATCCCTGGATAATCTCACGCAATCCGCATATGAAGGCCATCAATTCCGCCACGGAGGTGGACCTTACCGGACAGATCAGCGCAGATTCCATAGGAACACGCATCTTCTCCGGCACCGGCGGACAGCTGGATTTCGTGCGAGGCGCCACTATGTCTAAGGGAGGCAAGTCAATTACCGCCTTCGCTTCCCGCACCCTCAAGGGAAAGAACAAGATTGTGGCCGTACTGAACCCCGGCGCCGGCGTAGTCACTCCGCGAGCGGACGCTCACTGGATTGTGACGGAGTACGGCGCAGTTGACCTTTACGGAAGGCCGCTGCAGGAGCGCGCAAAGCTGCTCATAAGCATAGCCCATCCTGACGACAGGGAGATGCTGGACAGGCAGGCTTTCGAGCGCTTCGGCCCCCATTATCACAACTTCAGCATCTAGACTATGGCCTGGACGGAACGTACGGAGCTGCTTGTTGGGCCGGAAGGCCTGGGCAAGCTGCGCGCCGCCGCGGTTGCGGTGGTGGGCTGCGGGGGAGTGGGCGCCGCGGCGGCTGAAATGCTTGCCCGCGCCTGCGTAGGCCACATCGCCCTGATAGATTCCGACAGCGTTTCCGAGTCCAACATAAACCGCCAGCTCCCTGCGCTTCATTCCACTGTGGGCCTTCCCAAGACCGGCGTCCTGGCCGGCAGGCTCAAGGACATCAATCCTGATCTGGACCTGGTGACAGTGGATGATTACCTTACGGAAGACAACGTAGCCGCCGTGCTCGGCGGCCTTTTTCCCGGCCTCGATCTCTTTGTAGTGGATGCCATAGATACCCTTTCCCCCAAGATATCCCTCATCCAATATTGCCTTGCCAAGGGCGTCCCAATGGTGTCCTCTATGGGCGCGGGCGCCAAGTTCGACGCCACGGCGGTGCGCGTCTCGGACATCTCCAAGACCTACGAATGTCCGCTTGCGCATATGCTCCGCAAGCGCCTCGGCCGCCTTGGCATACGCACCGGCTTCCCCGCGGTTTTCTCCACGGAAGTGCCCCGGAGGGAATCCGTAATCATAGAGGAAACCCGTAACAAGAAGTCCCAGGTGGGGACAATTTCTTATCTTCCAACCGTTTTCGGGTGCGTCTGCGCCCAGACTGCCATCAAGCATATAGTGGGGATAGGATGATTTTTATTATCTTTGCACGTTGTTTTAAAGAGTATGGCAGAAAATACACTACTTGATAAAGTCCTCAGCCTTCAGGATAAGTTCAATTCCCTGCAGGAGCAGCTGTCCGATCCCGCCGTGATATCGGATATGAAGAAGTTTGTCCAGCTGAACAAGGACTACAAAGAGCTGGAGCCTATCATCAAGGCCGGCCACCAATACAAGAAGATGCTGGATGACCTTGCATCCGCAAAAGATATAATGCTCAACGAGAAGGACGACGAGCTGCGTGAGATGGCCCGTGAAGAGATCAATGAGATTGAGCCCAAGCTTCCGCAGATGGAGCAGGACATCAGGCTTATGCTCATCCCCGCCGATCCTGACGACGCCAAGAACGCAATGGTAGAAATCCGCGGCGGCACCGGCGGCGACGAGGCAGCAATCTTTGCCGGCGACCTGTTCAGGATGTATGCCAAGTTCGCAGAGAAGAGAGGCTGGAAGCTGGAAGTCACAGACCAGGCTCCCGGCACCTCCGGAGGCTACAAGCAGATTGTCTTCAAGCTCAGCGGAAACGACGGCGTCTACGGCGTAATGAAATACGAGAGCGGCGTCCACCGCGTCCAGAGGGTGCCCCAGACAGAGACCCAGGGCAGGATCCAGACCTCAGCGGCTTCCGTTGCCGTGTTCCCTGAGGCTGGAGAATTTGACGTGGACCTCAGCTGGGACGACATCCGCCTGGACCTGTTCTGCGCATCCGGTCCGGGAGGCCAGGGCGTGAATACCACCTATTCCGCCGTCCGCCTCACCCATATCCCTTCCGGCCTTGTAGTCCAGTGCCAGGAGGAGCGCTCACAGCTCAAGAACAAGGACAGGGCGTTCGAGGAACTCCGTACCAGGCTCTACAACCTGGAGCATCAGAAGTATCTTGACGGCATTGCCGCAAAGCGCAAGACTATGGTTTCTACCGGAGACCGTTCCGCCAAGATCCGTACTTACAACTACCCTCAGGGCCGCGTCACTGACCACAGGATAAACTGGAGTATGTACAACCTGCCCGTATTTATGGACGGAGACATCCAGGAGTGCATAGACCAGCTGCAGATTGCAGAGAACGCAGAAAGGCTCAAGGAAGCAGGAGAATAACCACTAATCCCGCATATATATGAAGAAGCTGTTATCTATGGCTGCAATGGCCGTATTGTCTTTACTGTGCGCATCTTTCAGCGCCGCGGCCCAGGATTCATACCTGGTGCTTCACTACACCTTCGAGGATGTAGAGGGAGACACCGTCAAGGACGCTTCCGTTTCCGGAATCGACGCCAAACTTATGGGCGGCGCCACCATTGACAACCTTGGCACCCTCAAGGTGCTCAAGCTTGGCACCGAGACCTCTTACCTGGATATGACCCCCAAGGCAGGCGAACTGCTTGGCTCGCTTGGAGATTTCACCGTTTCCGTCTATTACCGCTCAAACGTCAACCCCCGTTTCCCCGGCTACGGCTACTTTGTGTGGATGTTCTCCACAGAGGAGGCCTGCGGCCCTGAGACCGGACGCTATTTTGCCTACCGCATCAACGAGCAGAGGGTGGAGACAAGCGTTGGCGGCTACAACCACGAGTCCATCATAATGAAAGGAGAAAAGTCCGAGACCGAGCGCTGGATACACGTCCTTTACACCCAGAAGAGCGGCAACGGAACCCTTTACATAAACGGAAAGAAGGTTGGCGAGAACGCTCAGATGCCCCTTATGAAAACAAACTTTGAGCAGAAGCCCGCATACAACTGGCTTGGCCGTCCTGCTTTCAAGGGGGACAACTACCTGCATCACAGCTATATAGCTGACTTCAGGATATACGAGTGCAGCCTCGATTCCGACCAGGTTGAAAGGCTGGCCGCAAACGTGGCTATACTCAATTCCTTGGAGTAGGGGATATTATTCCGCTTTCCTGAAGGCAAGGCAGCCGTCGTGGCCGCCAAAGCCAAACGAATCGCTGAGGCCCAGAGTAATCTGGGCTTTCACCGCTTTATTGGGGGTGTAGTCCAGGTCGCACTCGGGATCGGGATTGTCCAGGTTGATGGTAGGAGGAACAATGCCGTTCTGGATTGCAAGGACGGTGGCAATGGCCTCGGCTGCTCCGGTTGCTCCAAACAGGTGTCCGTGCATTGACTTGGTGGAGGAGATATGGCACTTGTATGCGAAATCTCCCATCGCAAGCTTGTAAGCCTTGGTCTCGGACACGTCGTTCAGGCGGGTTCCGGTGCCGTGGGCATTGATGTATACACAGTCTTTTGCGGGGTCGAACTTGGCCTCTTCCAGGGCCTCCTGGATACATCTGGCCTGGGTTGTTCCGTCCGGGAGCGGTGCTGTGGCGTGGTAAGCGTCGCAGGTGCTTCCGTAGCCGACAATCTCCGCATAGATCTTTGCCCCGCGGGCCTTGGCGTGCTCGTATTCCTCAAGGATGATGGCGGCAGCGCCGTCGCCCATTACGAATCCTGCCCTGTCAGCATTGAACGGGAGGGATGCGTGCTTGGGATTGGGCTCCTTGGTGATGGCCTTGCAGCTGTTGAATGCAGCCAGTCCTATAGGAATGGTGCAATGGTCTGAACCTCCAGCAATTATGGCATCGGAATAACCGTGCTTGATGTTCCTGTAAGCCTCTCCTATGGAGTGGGTGGAAGATGCACAGGCGGTGAGGATGTCAATGCAGGATCCCTTGGCGTTGAACTTGATAGCAACCTGGCCTCCGGCAATGTTGGAAATCATAGTAGGGATGAAGTTGGGGGATACCCAGCGTCCTGAAGGATCCTCGAACATCTTCTGGGTTTCACGGTAGATGGTTTCAAATCCACCGATTCCGGAACTGATGTATACGCCAAGGCGGAACGGATCTATGTTCTGGCCTTCGCCTTCCTGGGCGCTGAGGCCAGAGTCCTGCATCGCCTGCCAGGCGGCTGCCATCGCGTAGATGGTGAACTTGTCCTGTTTGCGGCAGAACGGCTTGTCCATTCCGTAATCCTCGGGATTGAAATCCCTGATCTTGCCTCCAATCTTTACCTCAAGCTGGTCTGTTGGGAACTCATTTATATAATCTATGCCGCAGACTCCGTCAAGGAGATTCTGCCAAAATGTTTTTACGTCATTTCCGACAGGGGTGATAGCCCCGAGTCCGGTAACTACTACTCTTTTGTTCATAAGGGTATGGTATATAGTCTAAAACACAAAGTTAATAAAAATTCATATATTTGTATATGTTTTCACTGAGCGGCAAGGTCCCCGGTTACCTCCTGGGTAAGTATCAGATGACGGCGACGGTGGTCTTCACCCTGTTGTTCGCTGCAGTCTTCCTGCTGTTGTCAGCCCCCTTTTCAGGGAATACTTTTTTTCTCCTTGCATCGCTCATAATAGTCCTAAGCAGGCTGATACTGTATAAGATAAGCAAAAGGAATGCCCCCACGTATCTCAAGTATATAATCTGGTGTGTCGTCGAGGCCGTTCTGGTAAGCCTCCTCTACGTATTCCTTCAGGACGGTCAGGACTATCTTCCACTTTTGGGCGATACCCTTGCCAAGGCTGTGTTCGCCCTGGCGCCGCCGCATATAATAGCAGCGCTGTATTTTTCCCTTCAGGAGAAGGACAACGTGATAAGGCTTATGAACTATGGCAACGTGGTCACTGACGAGACCTACACGGCCCAGAACAGCCAGAAGATAACCCTCTTTGACAACAACGGGGTAATGAAACTCTCCGTAACGGCCGCAAACCTGTATTTCATAGAGTCCGATGACAATTACATCAAGGTATGGTACCGTGACAACGACGGACTGATGAAGCAGTATATGCTCCGCTGCAAACTCAAGACCGTGGAAGACAGCTTTGCGGACAGCGACCTTGTGCGCTGCCACAGGCAGTACATTGTCAATATGGCCCACGTCTCAATGCTCTATCGCCTTAAGGATTCCTATGAACTCCGCCTGGACATAGAGGGACTGGACCCCATCCCCGTGACAAAGACCTACGAGTCCGGCGTCCTCTCCCGCTTCAATTCCCGGTAGTCTTACTATTTCTTGTTTTTCTTCTTGGTGCGGAGGCGGCCGTAGCTTTCTACGAGCAACTCGTCGGCCATTATGCCCCTGATTGCAAGGGCGTCAAGGGCTGAGGCTATCAGGGGAAGGATTGCCGTGAACTTGAATACTACTCCGTCAGGCGCATTGAAGTACTTGAAGCCGAGCCAGATCTGGAATCCGAGGAGAAGCAGGCAGGCTATCACCGCCACGCGTATCTGAAGCCCGCGGTGCTTGAAAAGGACCAGGGCAAGGAAGTTGGCCAGCGCAATGGAGATCATCAAGCAAAGGAAATACACGTTGTCCGTGAAGTAGATGTTCTCGGTAGCACCTCCGGTGCCGATGGCAACTGCCAGGGGGATGAAGAAAAGGGCCGCTACAATGCCGCAGGCCAGGGCAAGATATAGGGTTTGGATTCTCTGCCACATAATGTAGTCGTTTAAGCGCCGTAAAAATAGGAAAAATACGCTTAAAATGCTATTTTTGTTATCCACGTAATTAAGACATACCGTTATGAGAATACCTGAATCTGAACTTATAATTCACCCTGACGGATCCGCGTTCCACCTCCATATGAAGCCGGAGCAGCTGGCTGACAACGTTATAGTGGTAGGAGACCCTGCCAGGGTTGATATGGCCGCAGTATATCTCCAGGACATTGAGTGCCGTAACGCCTCCAGGGAGTTCGTCTCCATTACCGGATGGTACAACTCAAAAAGGATTACCGTCCTGTCAACCGGAATAGGCACTGACAACATAGACATTGTAATGACTGAGCTGGACGCCCTGGCCAATGTAGATTTCACCACCCGCGAGGTAAAGCCGGAGCACCGCACACTCAACGTGCTGCGCATTGGCACCTGCGGCGCCATCCACGGCGATATCCCGCTGGGCGCCTATATCTTCTCAATCTATTCCGTGGGCTGCGATGGCCTCCTGAACTGGTATGCAAACAGGGACAACGTCAGTAACCTGGATATGGAAAAGGCTTTCTGCAAGCACGTACATTGGGACAAGCATCTGCCGGCACCTTATTTCATCAAGGCATCGGACTATATGATAGAAAAGTTCGCGGACTGCACTGTTCCGGGAGTCACCATATCCGCAAGCGGATTTTATGGCCCTCAGGGCAGGGTGGTGCGTCTGCCCCTGGCAATGCCCAATATGCTGGAAGACTTTGAGTCCTTCCGCTACGGAGAGTACCGCATAACCAATTTTGAGATGGAGGGTTCCGCCCTGGCGGGCCTTGCCAAGCAGTTGGGACACAATGCGGGAACAGTGTGCTGCGCCATAGCAAACCGCTACCTCAAGAGCAGCAACACTGATTACCAGCCTTATATAGGGGGATTGATAAAACTGGCCCTGGACAAACTCCTGGGATAACTATTTGTAAAGGTCAGCCGCGGTTGCCTTTGCCCAGGAAGGAACCGGAATTGAAGGATCGTCGATCATAGAATCCACGATCCTTTTCTGTTTCTTCATCACGTTGGTTTCCAGGAACTTGATCTCGTCCGGGAAGCTGTTTATCATATTGTTGGCAATCTCGTGGCCGTGGCCCTTGAACCTGAGTACGTTTACACTGTAGCCCTGGGCAAGGAACTCTTTAGCCAGGGTGTTTGTACCTGCGAAAGCCAGGTTGAGGAACTTGATGCGGTTGTATGGGACAAGTTTGTCGTCAGTGCCGTGAAGAAGCAGGGTGGGGGCGGGCTCCGTCTTATACTTGGGGAGGCCTTCGTCAGAGAAGATGGCCCCGCTGAATGACATTACGCCGGCAAAACGGAAGTCGGCGGGAAGCACCTGTGCGTAGGAGGTCCTGTTGCAGAGTTCCCAGTCCGCCTGAAGGGCGGTGATGGCGCCTGCGGACGATCCGCTTATCACAATGTTGTCACGCTGTACGCCCAGTTCGTCGGCATTGTCAAGGATAAAGTTGACGGCGCTGTACAGGTCCTCCATTGCAAGATGAATGGCGTCGGCAAGGACCTTTGAGTTGGTGACGCCTACATTCTTGGCGCCCTTGAGCCCGAGGCGGTAATCTATGGAGAATACCCTGTAGCCGTTGTCGGACAGCATTTTGAACCAGGGGAGGTATGCCTTGTTGTCCCTTTCGCCACCTATGAAACCGCCTCCGAATACAAAAATGATGGTTGGCTTGGAAACGCCTTCTATGGAGGTGACGCTGCCGTGTGCCGGGTTGTAGACATCCATAAACAGGTTGCAGGTGTCCCTTTGGGCGTACATTATGGTTCCGGACGGCTCAATGGCCTTTTCCTGGTCCTGGGCGTATGATACGGAGCAAAACGCCGTCAAAGCGAATGCGGCTGCAATGATTCTCTTTGTGAAATCCATTCTAACTGTAAATTTTAGGTTTCCCTATGACAATGTGTATTATGCGCTTTGGCGGCACCGGAGCGCTTTCCGGCTTCTTCTGGACGGGGGCGTTGTCCCGCAGGTATGCAGCAATTGCCTCGCGGTCAATCCCTTCAATGTCCAGGTAAGTCTTGCATACGGTCCCGGTGCTGCGGCTTATGGCAAGCAGCAAATGCTGTGCCCTGGCCTGGAAATCGCCAAAGGAGGAAGCCTCCAGGAGGCTCATATTCAGGGTGTTGCGGGCTTCCCGTGAGAATATTAGCTTGGTCTCTTCTGAATAGGGGACGCTCTGGCGCTTGAAGATCTGCGATTCCACGAACAGTTTGAAATCCGCCAGGTCTATGCCCAGGGCGGTGAGTGCGCTGCAGGCGGAATTGTCCCCTGCGCGCAGCAGGCCGAGCATAAGATGGTCAGTGCCTATCTCATAGGCACCGGTGCGCATAGCCTCTTCCCTGGCGTAGTTCAATATGCGGTTCAGTTCGTCTGATACGTGCATTTCCATCGCAAACAAAAATAGGAAAAATAATCTCAGAAATGTCGAAAATTTTTGTTAAATTTGCGTGTTTATATATAAGATATGGCAGAAGAAAACATCATAGAACATAATCACGGCTATATAGAACCTGTAGAGATAGATCACGAGATGCGCACGGCGTATATCGACTACTCAATGTCGGTAATCGTCTCAAGGGCGCTTCCTGACGCCAGGGACGGCCTCAAGCCGGTGCAGAGAAGGGTTCTGTTCGGTATGGACGGGATGGGTCTGAGATATCAGGGAGCCACCCGCAAGTCCGCCGGAGTAGTGGGTGACGTGCTCGGAAAATACCATCCTCACGGAGATTCCAGCGTATATGATGCAATGGCCCGTCTTGCACAGTGGTGGAACCAGAGATATCCCCTCATATTCGGCCAGGGAAACTTCGGAAGTATGGACGGCGACCCCGTTGCCGCAATGCGTTACACTGAGGCCAAGCTTGAAAGAATAACGGAAGATGTCCTCGCGGACCTTGACAAGGATACCGTGGATATGCAGCTCAACTATGACGACCGTCTTGAAGAGCCAACCGTCCTCCCAACCAAGGTCCCCCTGCTGCTGCTCAACGGATCGTCCGGAATCGCGGTGGGTATGGCCACCAATATGGCTCCCCACAACCTTGGGGAGTGCTGCGACGCCATTTGCGCATACATTGACAATCCCGATATCTCCACTGAGGAGCTGATGCAGTACATCAAGGGACCGGATTTCCCAACCGGAGGCATCATCCAGGGCCGTCAGGGCATCATAGACGCTTACGAGACCGGCCGCGGCAGGGTAGTGGTCCGCGCAAAGACGGAAATCGAAGAGCTTGACAACGGACGCGAGGTCATCGTAGTCACTGAAATCCCTTATATGGTGAACAAGAGTGATATGATCAAGCGCATCGGAGAAATGGTGGAGGACAAGAAGCTTGAGGGCATATCGGACATCAGGGACCTCTCCGCAAAGGGAGACGTCCGCGTGGAATTCTTCGTTAAGAAAGATGCCAACGCAAGCGTGGTGCTCAACACCTTGTTCAAGTACACGGGCCTGCAGTCCAGTTTCGCCATCAACAACGTGGCGCTGGTAAAGGGCCGTCCCCGCACACTGTCGCTCAAGGATATGCTGGCCTGCTTCGTGGATTTCCGCCACGAGGTTGTAGTGCGCCGCACCCGCTTCGAGCTTGAGAAAGCCCAGAAGAGGGCCCACATCCTTGAAGGACTCCTCAAGGCAATTGACGTAATTGACGAGATTGTAGCAATAATTAAGAGGTCCAAGAGCGTGGACGAGGCCAAGGCGGAACTTATGTCAACCTTCGGCTTCACTGAGATCCAGGCCGCGGCCATCATTGAGATGAGGCTCCGCCAGCTCACCGGACTGGAGAAGGAACGGCTCCAGGCAGAATATGACGATCTTGAGAAATTCATCGCCCGCTGCCAGGAGATCCTTGCCAGCGAGACAGAGCAGATGAACATCATCAAGGCGGAATCCCAGGAGATGAAGGCCAAGTACGGCGATCCAAGGCGCACTGAGATAACGATGAGCGCTGAGGAATTCAACCCTGAGGACTTCTATGCCGATGACGACGTTGTCATAACCATCTCCCACCTGGGCTACATCAAGCGCACTCCTCTCACGGAGTTCCGCACCCAGAATAGGGGAGGCGTTGGCGTCAAAGGCGGCGCCACCAGGGACGAGGACTTCATAGAGCATATCTACGTGGCCAATATGCACTCCACAATGCTCTTCTTCACCCAGAAGGGACTCTGCTACCGCCTCAAGGTTTACGAGCTGCCGGAAGGCACCCGCTCTTCCAAGGGCCGCGCAGTGCAGAACCTGCTTACCATAGATGCCGATGACAGCATCAAGACATACCTGAACGCCAAGTCCATAGAGGATCCTGAATATACCTCAAGCCACTTCGTAACCCTGGTTTCCAGGAACGGAATCATCAAGAAGACTTCGCTGGAGGCATATTCCAACAAGCGCAGCCGCGGCAAGGGCATCATAGCCCTCACCATCAAGGAGGGCGATGCCCTGCTTGACGCGGTGCTCACCAACGGCTCCGAGCAGATAATGATCGCCTCGCGCGAGGGCCGCTGCGTCCGCTTCGAAGAGAGCGGACTGCGCGAACTGGGCCGCAGCGCTTCCGGCGTCAAGGGCATCAACATTGACGAGGGAGACGAGGTGATTGGCGTAATCACCTACGACCCCGCGGCAGAGGATGCCTCCCAGCATACGGTGCTTGTCGTAAGCCAGAACGGATTCGGCAAGAGGTCCAATCCTGAGGACTACAGGCTCACCAACAGGGCGGGCAAGGGAGTGACCACAATGAACGTCACTGATAAAACTGGCAAGGTTGTTGCCATTAAGAACGTGACGCCGGCTAACGACCTTATGATAATAACCCAGTCCGGACTCACTATCAGAATGAGTGTCAAGGACATACGGGAAACAGGAAGGGCCGCGCAGGGAGTGAAATTGATAAACATCAGGGAAGGGGACAGCATAGCTGCAGTGTCAGCCGTAGCGGCTTCCGAGCAGGAAGAAACCCCAGCCGTTGAAATTAATGACATAGAAAGTAGTAATTAATCACAACATTTTTAGCATTATGAAAAGAATTCTTATCACTTTAGCAATGATCGCCTCCGTGATGGTTGGCTATGCTCAGCCTAGAGGTGGCGGCGCCCCCAGGGGCGGAGCCCCGGGCGGAGGCCCTGCAGGTGGCGCAGCTCGTTTCACCGCTGCTGTAGAGGCAGCTGAAAAAGATGCAGCCGATGCAAAGAAGGCTACTAAGCTTGCTACTTGGACAAAACTTGGAGAGGCTTATATGGCAGCATATAACGCTTCTGCAGGTGACGGATGGCTCGGAGCTTCTGCTCAGGACCTTACCCTCATCCTCAGGAATGCAAGGCCTACTTCTCAGGAGCAGGTAACTGTAAACGGCCAGAACCTGACCAAGTCAGCCTACGGCGCTTACAACTACTATACAAACGAGATCGGAAACCTTGTTGCTATGGAAGTAGTACGTCCGGCAGTTCCTGATGCTTTGTGGAAAGCCGCCGAGGCTTACAAGAAAGCAGCTTCACTGGATCCTAAGGGTTCCAAGAGCAAGGATCTCACCGCAGCTATGGGCAAGATCATTGACAAGTTCAATGACGAGGCCTTCAGCTACTACACCCTTGGCAAGATGGCTGACGCCAGCGTTAGCTTCGAGAGGGCAGGTGAGGTTTCTACCTGGGCTCCTTACAACAAGCCGGATGGCGATATGTTCTACAGCGCAGGTTACACCGCATACGAGGCAGAGAACTACAGCCGTGCAAAGACTCTCCTTGAGAAGTGCCTCTCAATGGATTACTTCAAGGACGGTGAGGTTTATGCTAAGCTTGGCGAGACCTATGGTAAGCTTGGTGATATGGACCTTATGAAGAAGACCCTCGAGGATGCTTTCCAGAAGTTCCCTGAGAGCCAGGGTATCCTCGTAAGCCTTATCAACTACTACCTGGCAGAGCAGGCAGATCCTAACAGGCTGTTCGAGCTTATCTCCGCAGCTAAGGCAAAGGATCCTAACAATGCTTCACTTTACTATGTAGAGGGTAACATCAACAAGGAGCTCGGAAACATTGACGCAGCCGTAAAGAGCTACGAGAAGAGCGCCGAGGTTAACCCCAACTATGAGTTCGGTTACATTGGAGAGGGTATGATGTTCTACGACCTTGCAGTCGCTACTCAGGAGAAGGCTCAGGAAGAGCTTGACGACACCAAGTACGCTGCACTCGTTGAGGAGTTTGAGCTTTACCTCAAGTCCTGCATCGAACCTTTCGAGAAGGCTTTCGCAATCACCAAGGACGACGAGCTTAAGGTCAGCATCGCTGAGTATCTTAAGAACGCTTGCTTCCGCTTCCGTGAGGAGGGTGGTGACTACCAGGCCAAGTACGACAAATACAACGCGATAGTTAACGCCGCTGAATAATCTTATTCTTCAAAGGCCTTCACTATCTTGGTGACCAAGGGGTGTCGCACGATATCTTCATTGTCAAATGAGATGACTGCGACACCCTTGATTTTTTCCAGCAGCGAGATGCCCTTGAGCAGCCCGCTGTCTTCTTTTTTAGGGAGGTCCACCTGGGTGGCGTCGCCGGTGACAATGAATTTTGCATCGTTGCCCATACGGGTGAGGAACATCTTGAGCTGGCCCATATTGGTGTTCTGGGCCTCGTCAAGGATAACGCAGGCCCTGTCAAGGGTGCGGCCGCGCATATAGGCTAGCGGTGCTATCTGGATGGTGCCGTCGGCCATAAATTCCTGGAGTTTGCGGGAAGGGACCATATCGCCAAGGGCGTCGTACAGAGGCTGCAGGTACGGGTCAAGTTTGTCCTTGAGGTCTCCGGGGAGGAAGCCCAGGCGTTCGCCCGCTTCCACGGCGGGGCGGGTGAGGATAATACGCTTGATTTCCCTGTTCTTCAGTGCCCTGACTGCCAGGGCTATGGCAACGTAAGTCTTGCCGGTTCCTGCGGGGCCTATCGCAAAGATAAGGTCGTTCTCGAAATACGCCTTGACCATTTTCTGCTGGTTGGCGTTCCTGGCCCTGATTGCCCTTCCGTCAGTTGAGTGCACTATTACGGCGTCTCCGTTAAGGAGGAACTTTTCTGGGGAGTTCTCCCCGTCAAAGATGTCTTCCACGTCGTATATGGTGAGGCTTTTCTTGATGTGGCACAGGCGGATGAGTTCGTACAGTTTCATCCCGAACTCTTCTATCTGGGACGGATTTCCGTCCAGGATGATGTCAGTTCCCCTTGCCGTCACTTTGAGGCCTGGGAAATAGCTGCAGAACTCTTCAAGGATCTTGTTTCCGGCGCCGTATAATTCTATAGGCTCTATGTCTTCCAGTTTAATGGTCTTCTTCATACGCAGGCAAATATAGAGTTTTTTTCTCACGCAAAATAATTAACTTTGCAAGTTATGAGAGTATTACGTTTCCTGGCATTCCTTTCCGCCCTCTGCGTGGCCGTCAGCTGTGATTTTATGCGCACGGTTGCGGGACGTCCCACGTCCGCCCAGCTGCAGCAAATGCTGGCAGAAAAGGAGGAGAGCGAAGCAAGGGCAAGGCAGGAAGCGGAACTGCGTGAGGAGCAGGAGCGCCAGAGGGCTTACCAGGCGGATTCCCTTGCTGCGGTACAGGCTCTCGCAGAGATTGATTTCCATAAACTCACTGAACTTAATGTCCGTATAGTCAGCGAGTTGCCTGCCAGGTACAACGTTGTGCTGGGCGCTTTCTCAAGCGTAGAAAACGCACAGAACCTTGTCAGTACGGTCAAGGCGGCCGGTTACAACGCATCGCCGTATCAGTATAGGAACGGGAAGACGGGGGTTGTTGCCTGCAGTTCGGACAGTTATGTAGAATTGGGCAAGTCTTTTGCTAAACTCCGGGATGAAAAATTCTGCCCGGCTGATGCCTGGGTGCTTGTAAATGAATGATGTTATGAAAAGGATCCTGTTAGCAATTCTTGCCTTAGCCCCGACAATTCCCCTCAACGCCCAGTATATGGGCGGTTCGTATAAAGACCTTGAAGACAGCGAAACCGTATCCGCGCTCAAAGAGCACGTGGCTTTCCTGTCCTCCACTTTCCTGGAAGGCCGGGCTCCCGGCTCGGAGGGAGAACTGGAGGCTGCCGTCTATCTTACGGAGATATTTGACAAATACGGTCTGGACGTCCTTTCCGGCCCTGAGGGCGATGAATTTGGCGTGATGCAGGAATCAGGGGACACCCTCACCTCCCGCAACGTAATCGCCTACATCCCCGGTTATGACGCCAACCTCAGGAACAATTATATTGTGATTGGCGCCCGTCTGGACAACATAGGGACTTCTATGATGACAGTGGACGGGGAATCGCGCAGGAACATCTATTACGGAGCCAACGGCAACGCCTCCGGCGTGGCTATCCTGGCGGAGTTGGCCAAGAGGCTGAGTACCAACGCATTGCTGATGCGCCGCTCCATACTGCTGGTAGGCTTCGGAGCCTCCACGCAGTCCTACGCCGGCGCGTGGTACTTCCTCAACCGCGCCTTCACCGCTACTGATAAGATAGACGCAATGATCAACCTGGATATGCTTGGTACCGGCAACCGCGGGTTCTACGCCTATACAAGTTCAAATGCCGATATGAACGCCCTGCTCCAGAGCGTCAACACTGCACTCCACCCTATAGTGCCGGAACTGACATCCGCGGAGCCGTTCGCATCGGACCACAGGGCCTTCTATGACAAGGAAATCCCCTCAGTCTACTTCACTACGGGAAGATATCCTGAGTGGAGTTCCGTGCGCGACGTCCCGTCGCTGCTGGACTATGACAATATGGAAAGGGAGCTGGAGTACATATATAATTTCTCCGTATCCCTGATCAACGGACCAAAGTTGCTTTTCCGCCCGGAAGCGAACCCTGGAAAGTCGCTTGCGCCAACGGTAATACCTTATTATGATTGCACCACAAAGCCGTCTTTCCTTAACAGCTATGATCCCAAGGTCTTCCTGGAGCAGTGGGTTTACAAATACCTCAAATATCCAGACGAGGCCGTAAACAACGGTATACAGGGCCAGGTGCTTGTGGGATTCGTCATTGACGAGAAAGGCAAGATAACGGACGTCCAGGTGCTCAAGGGCGTGGACGAGTTGCTTGACCAGGAGGCCGTCAGGGTGATTGCGGCATCGCCAACCTGGAAGCCGGGAACCCTCAATGGAAAGAAGATCAAGGCATCAATGAGCCTGTACGTGGAATTCAGACTAGAAAAAAGATAAAGATTAATATATGGAGTACGATTTTAAATCAATTGAAAAGAAGTGGCAGGCTTACTGGGCCTCACAAAAGACCTTCAAAGCCGTCGTGGACGAATCCAAACCTAAATTCTATGTCCTGGATATGTTCCCGTATCCGTCCGGAGCGGGCCTTCACGTAGGCCACCCCCTGGGATATATTGCAAGTGACATTTTCTCCAGATACAAGCGCCTCAAGGGATTCAACGTCCTGCACCCTATGGGATACGATGCCTTTGGCCTTCCGGCCGAGCAGTACGCCATCCAGACAGGTCAGCACCCGGAGATAACCACCACCAACAATATCAACCGCTACCGCCAGCAGCTGGACAGGATAGGCTTTTCATTTGATTGGGACAGGGAAGTGCGCACCTGCGACCCCAAGTACTACAAATGGACCCAGTGGGCGTTCCTCAAGATGTTCGACAGCTGGTATGACCCGGCACAGGACAAGGCCCGCCCTATAAGCGAGCTCATTGAGAAGTTCACCACCACCGGATACGATGGCGTAATTCCTGAGAAGTGGGCGTCCGCATCGGACAAGGAGAAATCAGACATCCTTATGCGCTACCGCATAGCCTACCAGGGAGAGACCGCGGTCAACTGGTGCCCCCAGCTGGGTACCGTCCTTGCCAACGACGAGGTCAAGGAAGGCCTCTCCGTACGCGGAGGCTATCCCGTGGAGCAGAAGAAGATGACACAGTGGCAGCTCAGGGTCAGCGCTTATGCCGAAAGGCTCCTCAATGGCCTGGATACCATAGACTGGACCGATTCCCTAAAGGAAATGCAGCGCAACTGGATTGGCAAGTCAGAGGGTACTGAAATGGTATTCAATACTTTCTGCGGAGACAGGCAGATGCCCATCACCATCTTCACCACCCGTGCTGATACAGTATTTGGCGTGACCTTTATGGTACTTGCGCCGGAGAGCGACCTGGTGGAGAAACTCACCACCCCTGAGCAAAAGGCCAAGGTTGACGAGTATCTGCAGTACGTAAAGAAGAAGACTGAAAGGGAAAGGATAGCGGAAACCCACACCGTCACGGGCGTGTTCTCCGGCTCATACGCCGTCAACCCCCTCACCGGGGAAAAGGTTCCTATCTGGATATCGGAATATGTCCTCGCAGGTTATGGAACCGGAGCAATTATGGCCGTTCCGGCCCACGACAGCCGCGACTATGTCTTTGCCAAGACATTTGGCCTGCCTATAGTTCCAATTATCGAGGGCTGTGACGTTTCAGAGCAGAGCTTCGATGCCAAGGAAGGCAAGATGTGCAACTCCGGATTCCTGAACGGCCTTGACGTGAAGGAAGCCATCGAGGCTGCAAAGGACTATGTAGAGGCCCACGGCCTGGGACGCCGCAAGACCAACTACCGCCTCAGGGACGCCATCTTCTCCCGCCAGAGATACTGGGGAGAGCCGTTCCCTATCTATTACAAGGACGGAATACCAACCCCTATCCCAATGGACAAACTTCCGTTGGAACTGCCTGAAATAAGCGAATTCAAGCCTACGGAGGCAGGCGAACCGCCTCTTGCAAGGGCAAAGGAATGGACTTTTGAGGGATATCCCCTGGAGAAGAGCACAATGCCGGGCTTTGCCGGTTCCAGCGCATACTACCTCAGGTATATGGATCCTGACAACGACAATGCCCTTGTCAGCGAAAGGGCAGACAAGTACTGGCGTGACGTTGACCTGTACATTGGCGGAACCGAACACGCAACCGGTCACCTCATCTACTCCCGTTTCTGGAACAAGTTTCTCTATGACCTTGGATATGTCTGCGAGGCCGAGCCGTTCAAGAAACTGATCAACCAGGGTATGATCCAGGGCCGTTCCAACTTCGTTTACCGCATTGTCAATACCAACACCTTCGTTTCAGCAGGCCTTAAGGACCAGTACCAGACAACGGAGATACACGTGGACATAAACCTTGTAAGGAACGACAAGCTTGACCTGGACGGCTTCAAGGCCTGGAGGCCGGAGTTCAATGACGCCGAGTTCATCCTTGAGAACGGAGAATACATCTGCGGATGGGCAGTGGAGAAGATGAGCAAGAGTATGTTCAACGTAGTGAACCCGGACGATATCTGCGACACCTATGGAGCAGATACCCTCCGCCTCTACGAGATGTTCCTGGGCCCTCTGGAGCAGAGCAAGCCTTGGGATACAAAGGGAATTGACGGAGTCAACCGCTTCCTCAAGCGTTTCTGGAGGCTCTTTGACAACCTGAGCGAAGAGAAGGCGAAGCCTGAGGAGCTCAAGGTGCTGCACAAACTCATCGGCAAGGAGCAGGAAGACATAGAGAACTTCTCTTTCAACACCACAATAAGCGCGTTTATGATTGCTGTGAACGACCTTATGGCGCTGGGATGCAGCAAAAGGGAGATTCTGGAGCCTATGGTAGTGCTCCTTAGCCCGTTTGCCCCGCATATCGCAGAGGAACTCTGGCATATGCTGGGCCACGGGGGCAGCGTTGCGGACGCATCGTTCCCTGAGTTCAATCCAGCTCTTGCGGCAGAGGACAATGTCATCTACCCGGTGCAGTTCAACGGAAAGATGCGCTTCACCGTGGAACTGCCAAAGTCCGCCTCTCCGGCCCAGGTTGAGGCTTTTGTCAGAGGACATCAGCAAACGGCTAAATACGTAGGAGAACTTAAGATAGTAAAGGTAATCGTGGTCCCTGGAAAGATCGTGAACATTGTAATTAAATAAAAACTATGAAAAGCTCTACAGCCAGATTGATTTGGGAATATCTGATTCTGACCGTAGCCGCCTTCATCTTCGCATTTGCCTGGGAAGGGTTTATGATCCCCAACGGAATGTCTGCGGGTGGTATGATGGGTCTCTGCACTGTTGTCCAATATGCTACCGGAGGGGCGATACCCGCCTCCACGTCTTACATCGTGGTCAATGCGGCCCTTATCCTTGCAGCTGTGCTGCTTATGGGAATAGGCTTCGGCTTCAAGACAATTTATTGCATTGCCTTATCATCGCTGGCAATGTCACTGATATCGTCTACACCAGCCCTTCACAGCATCCAGGGGCAGTTCTTTTATGTAAGGGAATCCCTTGTGATACCTGTCCTGGCGGGAGTCCTTGAGGCTACAGGCCTTGGGCTGATAATCAGGTACGGAGGCAGCACCGGAGGGACCGATATCGTGGCACTTATGATAAACAAGTACTGGCCAATTTCTCTCAGCACGGTGTTCCTGTTATCTGACTTCGTAATCATATTCCTCATCCTTTTCATCCCTGAAAAGTCCTTCGCGGATATGATTTACGGTCTCATAGAGATTGTGGTTTTCACAATGTTCATAGACACAATTGTGGGAGGCCGCCGTTCATCCTACCAGCTTCTGGTATTCTCAGACAAGTATGAAGAGATTGCTGACCATATCATAAACAATATGGATAGGGGAGTGACCCTGCTCAAGGGACAGGGATGGTATACAAAGAATGACAGGAACGTCCTTCTGATTCTTATAAGCCAGAAACAGTTCCCGGCCTTGTCCAAGGTGATTAAGGAGTTGGATCCAAGGGCTTTCATATCCGTAACCAACACCCATAACGTATTCGGCGAGGGCTTTGACGAGATAAAGACAGGCATAAACAGGAAAAAGAAGAATCACGAAACCGATGGAGACTAGGAAAATTCTTATAGGGATTAAAGAATATGTGCTCATAACATTGGGCATACTTTGCTATGTGTTGGGCTGGGCCATATTCCTGGTGCCCAACAACCTCATTGGCGGTGGCGTCACGGGTTTGGCTTCCATAGTGCAGTATGCAACTGGCGGTGCCGTAAAGATGGGTTATACATATTTCCTGGTTAACGCCGGACTTCTTATAGCGGCGCTGTTCGTGCTGGGACGGAGTTTCGGTGTCAAATCCGTCTATGCCATAATCCTGGCTTCCATAGGACTGAACCTTTTCCAGGAGATTATTCCTATGAGCCTTATAAACAGCCTCGCACTGGAGAACGGAAAGCTGATGAGCACCATAATGGGAGGCATTATGGTTGGCGTTGGAATAGGAATGTCCCTTTCACAGGGTGGCAGTACCGGAGGAACAGATATCATAGCCTTGATAATCAACAAGTATAGGAACATATCCCTTGGCCGCCTGATCTTGTTGATGGACGTTGTCATCATCCTGTCATCACTTCTGGTTCCTTCATATACCGCTGAGGGCCAGTTGGTTCCCTTCGTAGAAAAAGTCACCACTGTGGTTTACGGTCTCATCCTTATTGCGGTGATGACGTCAGTGCTGGATATGTATATGGCGGGATCCAAGCAGTCCGTGCAGCTGCTGGTCTTCTCCAAGAAATATGACCAGATTGCCGATGCCATAACCCGCGACCTTCATCGCGGTGTTACCGTGCTCTCAGGTCAGGGATGGTATTCAAAGGACGATGCGCACGTTCTGGTTGTCCTTACCAGGAAGGCAGACCTGAGTATACTGCTCAGGTTCATCAAGTCCATAGATCCTGATGCTTTCCTTTCAATTACCTCAGTATCAGGTGTTTATGGTAAAGGATTCGATAAGATAAGATCATAAAATTTAATTAATTTGTCTTTAGACCCCCGCCGGGAAATACTTCCGGCGGGGTATCTTTTTTATTTTTATCATCAAGAAACATTATCTAAAAATGAAAAAAAACTCAGATCCTTTTAGGAAGACTATGATTATCGCTTCCTGTCTCGGCTTTATCGTATTGTGTGTAATGGATGCCCTTGTCTGCGGCAAGATTGTTTCAAGAGTCAACCTCGCAGCCAGCCTTGTGCTGGCTGACACCCTTCTCCTTCTGATTCCTCCCTGCCGGCAGAATTCTCCGTATGTCTGGTATCTGTCCGGAGTGGCAGCCCTCTCCGGCATCCTTTCTTCCGCGCTCCAGCTTGCCGCACCTGAAGTGACAGGCCTGAGCTTCCGCTTTTTCCTGCCAATGGTGGCGGCCATAGTTGTAACACAGACAGACGGAGTATTGCGTACCCTTGACAATTACAAGACAATAAGGCCGCTTTTCAAGAGTTCCCAGGTTATGCGCAGCATCGAAGACCGCGCCCATTTGCAGAGGACGCTGGTCTTCTACATAGCAATGATCGCAGCCTATGCGCACCTATGGGTCGTGAGCATTGTCATCCTATTGGCCCTTTTTATCCTTCTGGTTCTTCCGCACAGGACGTTCATCCTGCTGCCACGCCACAAGCTCCTTCAGATCCTGGCAATTGTCAAGGGCCGCCTGAAGGATAACATAGTGATGGAAGAAGGAGAAGGCAAGGATATGGCGGTGACCTACAAGAGGACGCAGGAGTATATGGAAAGCCACAAGCCTTATCTTAACCCGGCCCTGTCCCTTGAGGACCTTGCCAAGGACATAGGCACCAACAAGGTTTACCTGTCAAGGACCATAAACGTGGTTTCCGGCAGCAATTTCTGCCAGTTCGTGAACTATTACAGGGTGCAGTACGCAAAGGAACTAATGCGTGAAAACAAGGAAAGGAAGATGATTGAGGTGGCTATGGCGTCAGGCTTCAATTCCGTGGTAACTTTCAATATGGCGTTCAAGATCAATGAAAACCTTACCCCCAGCGAGTGGCTCAGGGAGTATAATTCTGTGGATTTTTAAAAAGTTTTCGTTATATTAGCGATATCTTAAATAATTCCTATGAAACGTATATTCTTTTTTGCTATTTGCGCAGTCGCACTATGTGCGTGCAACAATGCCAAGGACGAGATTCCAGGCCTGAAGGACTTCATCAAGGACGATTTCAAGATTGGCGTGGCCGTAGGCCCTTACACCCTTCAGGGTGAGCAGGCGGAGATGGTCAAGAAGCATTTCAACACTATGACAGCGGAGAACGCTATGAAACCCGCCAGCATCATCCAGCCGGACGGCTCATACAAATGGGACGACGCTGACAAGATCGTTGCCTTTGCCCAGGCTAACGGTATGAAAATGCGCGGACACACCCTTGTATGGCACGGCTCCACTCCAAGGGGTTATATGAACGATGCTGAAGGCAATCCTCTCACCAAGGAGCAGGTTATGGCCAAGCACGAGAACTACATCAAGGCTGTTTTCGAGCACTATCCCAAGGATGTGATCTTCTGCTGGGACGTAGTGAACGAGGCTCTCGCAGACACTCCGGGCGAGTCCATCTACCGCACCCGCTCTCCGTGGTACCAGGCATTTGACGGCCCCGAGTTCATAGAGTGGGCTTTCAGGACCGCCAGGAAGTACGCTCCTGAAGGAGTAGAGCTCATCTACAATGACTACAACCTGGTAGATCCCGCCAAGCTTGAAAGGGCTTGCACTATGCTCAAGGATATGCTTGCCAAGGGAGTTCCTATCGACGGTGTGGGAATGCAGGCCCACTGGGACAACTCCGTTACCGAGGAGATGATCCAGACAGCCATCGACCGTTTCTCCGCCCTTGGACTTGACGTTCAAATCACTGAGCTCGACCTTACCTGCTTCAACAACTATCACGGCCCGGGAGCCGCTGAGCGTCAGCAGGTTCGCCAGGCTGTGCACTATACCAAGGAGATGGCGGACGCCCAGGCCGAAGAGTACGCTATGATATTCAGGACCCTTCACAAGAATGCGGACAAGATTTCTTCCGTTACTTTCTGGTGCCTGACAGACCGTACCAGCTGGCTGAACAACTTCACCATCAGGGGAAGGCTTGACTATCCTCTCCTCTTTGATGCCCAGGACCAGCCCAAGAAGGCCTTCTTCGCCGTCAAAGACGTCTTCACCAAGAAATAAGTGACCCCGTCATCCTTGGCTTGACCAAGGATCCCGCTACGAAGCGCGGTAATTGTTTGAAAGTGAAATACAAGAGGCTTTGCCCAAATCACTTTCAAACAATTACCGCGACTTCTTCGCTATTGCTAAATACTAGGCCAGGAGGAGGGGAGGGGACAGGTGATGGAGATGGGTTCCTTCTTTACAGGGTGGATGAATTCCACGGTGCGGGCGTGGAGGCAGATGCCGCCGTCCGGGTTGGAGCGGGGGGCGCCGTATTTGAGGTCTCCTTTGATGCAGCAGCCGATGTGTGACAGCTGGCAGCGGATCTGGTGGTGGCGTCCGGTGAGGAGCTCCACTTCTACAAGGTGGTAGCGCTGGGTGCTTTGCAGGTAGCGGTAGTTGAGGCGGGCGAGCTTGGCTTCACGCGCGCCTGGCTTGGCGACGAAACTCTTGTTGAGCTTCTCGTTGCGCGTGAGCCAGTTCTCAAGCGAGCCCTGCGGCGGCTCGGGCTTGGCGCAGCACAAGGCCCAATAGGTCTTGTGCACCTGGCCTTCGCGGAACATCTCCGACAGGCGCTCCAGCGCCTTGGAAGTTTTTGCGAAGACACAGATGCCGCTCACCGGCCTGTCAAGGCGGTGCGGGATGCCCATAAACACCTTTCCGGGCTTGGCATCCCTCTGGGCTATGAAGGCCTTGAGGGTTTCGGCCAGGCATTCGTCCCCGGTCTTGTCTCCCTGAACTATCTCGCCTGCCCTCTTGCCAAAGACAAGAAGGTGGTTGTCCTCGTACAATATCCTGCTGGCTATGTCATTGAATTCTGCCTGCGGCAATTCCCTGTATTCCATATCAACGGCAAAGTTAGGAATAAATCTGCCAAATTGTCATAAAAAAAGCGGTGGCACAGGATTAGATATTACCAAGCCGTCGCATAATTGTGACATAGTATCAGTAAACAAATAAAACAGTATAATATTATGGGAAAAATTATTGGAATTGACCTTGGAACCACAAATTCTTGCGTGGCCGTAATGGAAGGAAACCAGCCTACCGTCATCATCAACAACGAGGGCGAGCGCACAACTCCGTCCGTAGTTGCATTCACAGACGGCGGCGAGAGGAAGATAGGAAACCCTGCAAAGCGTCAGGCTATCACCAACCCTAAGAACACCATCTTCTCCATAAAGAGGTTTATGGGAGAGAAGTTCGACCAGGTTACCAAAGAGGTAGAGCGCGTACCTTATTCAGTAAAGAGGGGAGACAACAACACTCCGCGCGTAGACATCAACGGACGCCTTTATTCTCCACAGGAGATCTCCGCTATCATTCTCCAGAAGATGAAGAAGACTGCAGAGGACTACCTCCGTCAGGAAGTTACAGAGGCCGTGATCACCGTTCCTGCATACTTCTCAGACAGCCAGAGGCAGGCAACCAAGGAAGCCGGAAAGATTGCCGGACTTGACGTAAAGCGAATCATCAACGAGCCAACCGCAGCAGCACTTGCTTACGGTCTGGACAAGAAGAACAAGAATATGAAGGTGGCAATATACGACCTTGGAGGCGGTACCTTCGATATCTCCATCCTGGAGCTCGGAGACGGCGTATTCGAGGTTAAGTCCACCAACGGAGACACCCACCTTGGAGGAGACGACTTTGACCAGGTAGTAATCGACTGGCTGGCACAGGAGTTCGCGGCTGACAACGGAGGCATCGACCTTAAGAAGGACCCTATGGCTCTCCAGAGGCTCAAGGAAGCTGCAGAGAAGGCAAAGATAGAGCTTTCCAACCAGCTCTCTACAGAGATCAACCTGCCTTACATAATGCCAGTAGACGGTATTCCTAAGCACCTTGTAAAGACCCTCACCAGGGCCAAGTTCGAAATGCTTTGCGACGACCTGTTCAACAAGAGCATCGAGCCTTGCCGCAAGGCCCTCGCAGACGCCCATCTCACTGCTTCTGACATTGACGAAGTCCTTCTGGTTGGTGGATCAACCCGTATCCCTAAGATCCAGGAGCTCGTAAAGAACTTCTTTGGCAAGGAGCCTAACAAGAGCGTCAACCCTGACGAGGTTGTAGCAATTGGCGCAGCCATCCAGGGAGGCGTGCTCGCAGGAGACGTCAAGGATGTGCTCCTTCTGGATGTAACTCCGCTTTCACTTGGAATCGAGACCCTTGGCGGCGTTATGACAAAGCTCGTGGAGTCCAACACCACAATCCCTGTCCACAAGGACCAGGTATTCTCCACCGCATCTGACAACCAGCCTTCAGTTGAGATCCGCGTGCTCCAGGGAGAGCGCCCTATGGCAAAGGACAACAAGCAGATAGGTATCTTCCATCTTGACGGAATCGCCCCCGCTCCGCGTGGAATCCCTCAGATTGAGGTATCCTTCGATATCGATACCAACGGAATCCTGAGCGTATCCGCAAAGGACAAGGCTACCGGCAAGGAGCAGAAGATCCGCATCGAGGCCTCTTCAGGCCTGAGCGACGCCGAGATCCAGCGTATGCGTGACGAAGCCAAGGCCAACGAGGCCGCAGACAAGGCCGAGAAGGAAAGGGTTGACAAGATCAACAGTGGCGACGCCCTTGCTTTCCAGTGCGAGAAGTTCCTCCGCGAGAACGGAGACAAGATCCCTGCAGACAAGAAGGGAGCCATCGAGACTCCTCTCGCTTCACTCAAGCAGGCCGTCAAGGACCAGAACGTAGCCGACATTGACAGGTACACAGAGGAACTCAACCGCATTATGGGAGAGGTTTACCAGAGTATGTCAGGCCAGGCAGGTCCTCAGGGCGGATACAACCCTGGTGCCCAGGGAGGATATGATCCCGGTGCACAGGGCGGATACAATCCTGGAAACAATCCTGGTGGAGACAACCAGGGCCCGGATGAGCAGTAATATTATGAAAATAAAGCATTTAGCAACAGTTTGCCTCTGCGCGGCACTCTTCCTGAGCGCCTGCGGCGGGGGCAAACCGGTTTTAAGCGAGACACAGCAGGCTGTAGTCGCCGCGCTTTCCGAGGATATGGACGGGGAGATGGACTTCCAGTTCGAATCCTTCGAGAAGATTGACTCCACAACCTTCGCAACTGAGGTTGACCGCCGCATAGAGGCCTTCACAACAGTTCTCCTCCAGAACTACAGGCTCTATAACAACTACGTTGCAGCAAAGAAGAATAAGAATGCCGCAAAGAAGCAGCAGAGCATTGAGCTTGATACAGAAATGCTCAAGTTGCTTCAGGAGTACAGGGAATCCCTAGGCGGGGACACTCTCAGGATTGCCTATTATGATTACAGATTCTCCGGCCAGGGTAAGGAGAACGGCGTAACGCACATCTATAAGGAGACCTACGCCGCAATTACTCCGGAAGGACAGGTGATAGCAATATCTTCAAGCCTGAAGAACCTTCACACGGCAACTGGCAAAGTCATTCCAGGGTACGCGGCGCTGCTTGCCGGCGCCCCTGATGACGAGGAGGTTGAAGAATAGTTTTGGAATTCGCCGTATTAATTAGTATTTTTATACAACTTTTTTAATACGGCGAATGTCTTCCAATAACGTGTACCTGCCTTCCAAACCCCGGTATGAGATACTTGACGGTCTCAGGGGAGTTGCGGCGCTCCTGATCCTTGCATTCCACATATTCGAGAACGAATCCCACAGCACGGCCTCCCAGATTATCAATCACGGGTATATGGCCGTGGATTTCTTTTTCCTGCTGTCCGGATTCGTGATAGGCTATGCCTATGACGACCGATGGGATAAAATGACACTGGGAGGCTTCTTCAAACGCCGCCTTGCGCGCCTGCATCCTATGGCCCTGATGGGAACCTTCATTGGCGTGCTGCTGTTCTTCCTTGGCGCCGATGGCTTCCGGATGGCCAATGAGGCGCCCGCCTGGAAGATGATAGTCTGCTTCCTCCTGGCCATATTCCTCATCCCCGTGGGGCCTTCTATGGACTTCCGGGGCTGGAGGGAAATGTATCCGTACAACGGTCCCACCTGGACTCTTTTCTATGAATACATAGCCAACATACTGTACGCCCTTTTCATCCGCAAGCTGCCAAAATGGGCCCTGGGTGTATGCGTAGGTTTGTTTGCGTTCCTTACCATAGACCGCGTGTTCGGATTGGGCACATTTGGAGTAGTGTATAACGTAGGCCGCCTTGGCGGAGGATGGACACTGGAACAGAACCATCTGTACACGGCCATCTGCCGCCTGCTGTACCCGTTCTTCTGCGGATTGCTCATACAGCGTATGGGCAAGTTCATAAAGTTGAAGAACGGCTTCTGGTGGTGCGCGCTGGCAGTGGCGCTTATGTTCTGCCTGCCGCGCTTCGGCGCAGCCCCTTCATTTGACCGTGCCACCGGTATGCGTGACCCCGGCGGAGTCGTCTACAACGGTATTTACGAAGCCCTTTGCGTGCTGGTCTTAATGCCTCTGGTCATAATGGCCGGGGCGGGAAGCAGCGTAAGCGGCAAGACGCAGAAGATATGCAAGTTCATCGGCGAGATCTCTTTCCCGCTGTATATTACGCATTACCCAACTATGTACCTTCACGTGCAGTGGGTGAACCTGCACCGAGACGCACCGCTGGCACAGCACATTGCAGTGGGTGTTTCTGTATATATCATTTCCCTGCTGGTGGCCTACGCCTGCTACAAGCTGTATGACGTTCCGGTACGTGAATGGCTCAAGGAACACTGGCTCAGGAAACCCGCAAAAGCAACAGAGCAACAATAGATACAGATAATGGCAAAAGAGAACGTTTTCCTTCCCTCTAAACCCAGATATGAGATTCTGGACGGCCTTAGGGGCGTAGCCGCACTCCTGGTCCTCATCTTCCACATATTCGAGGACGAGTCCCTGCGCAGTCCGGACCCCCAGTTGATCAACCACGGATACCTTGCCGTAGACTTTTTCTTCCTGCTGTCTGGATTCGTGATAGGCTATGCCTATGACGACAGGTGGGACAAGATGACCATAGGCGGCTTCTTCAAACGCAGGTTGGTAAGGCTCCATCCTATGGCAATACTGGCAACCTTCATTGGAGTGCTGCTGTTCTATCTTGGTGCGGACGGATTCCGGTTGATCAACACCGCCCCTGCCTGGAAAATGATAGTTTGCTTTGTCTGCGCCCTTTTCCTTATCCCTCTGGGACCCAAGATGGATATCCGCGGATGGCAGGAAATGTATCCGTTCAACAGCCCTCTGTGGACTCTGTTCTATGAATACATAGGCAACATCCTTTACGCCCTCTTTATACGCAAACTCCCAAAATGGGCGTTGAGGATACTTGTGGCCTTGTTCGGGGTCCTTCTGGTAGACCGGTTGGTAGGACTTGGGATATTCGGCGGATATACCTACAACGTGGGCAGCATAGCTGGAGGATGGTCCTTGGACAAGCCTGGGCTCTACACCGGTTTCGCGCGACTCCTGTTCCCGTTCTTCTGCGGCCTGCTGGTACAGCGGTCCGGAAAGATGATAAAGGTCAAGGGAGCATTCTGGTGGTGCGCCCTCGCCCTTGCCGTGATGTTCTGTATGCCAAGGATAGGGGCTATGCCCCATTATGACAGGGCTGCTGGAGTGATGGATATGGGTGGAGCGGTCTATAACGGCATTTACGAAGCCGTATGCATAATATGCCTGATGCCTCTTGTGATAATGATGGGAGCCGGCGGTACGATAAGCGGCAAGAGCGCCAGGCTGTGCAAGTTTGTCGGCGACATCTCCTTCCCTCTGTACATCACGCACTATCCAATAATCTATATGCACGTTCAGTGGCTTGCCAAGCATCCGGATGCCCCCCTTGGACAGCACATCTATGTGGCCATATCCATCTGCGTCTTATCCATCCTGTTGGCCTACGCCTGCTACAAGCTCTACGACCTTCCCGTCCGCGAATGGCTCAAAGAGCATTGGCTCAAGAAATAGATTACGGCAGGATACAGTAAAGGCTTCAAATCCGCTTTCGGCTTTTAGCCTGCATTGTTGCGAATTTGAAGCCTTAACTGTATCCGATTAGATGCCCGATCAGGTCGGGTATGACGGGGGCCTGGATTAAGCTTTGCCGTCGGAGCCGAGGACTTCCACAATCTTGTGGATGTACATCTTCTTCATCTCATCGCGGGCCGGCTTGAGATACTGGCGAGGATCAAAGTGGCCAGGGTTCTCATAGAGGTACTTGCGAACAGCTGCGGTCATTGCCAGACGGGAGTCAGAGTCAATGTTGATCTTGCAGACAGCGCTCTTTGCGGCGAGACGGAGCTGCTCCTCAGGAATACCCACTGCGTCAGGAAGCTTGCCGCCGTACTTGTTGATCATATCAACATACTCCTGCGGAACTGAAGAAGATCCGTGAAGTACGATAGGGAAGCCGGGAAGCTGCTCCTCAACGCCCTTGAGAACGTCGAATGCGAGCGGCGGAGGTACAAGGCGTCCGGTCTTGGGATCCCTTGTGCACTGCTCCGGTTTGAACTTGTATGCACCGTGGCTTGTTCCAATTGAAATTGCCAGTGAGTCGCATCCTGTGCGGGTTGCGAAATCTACAACCTCCTCAGGCTTTGTGTAGTGAGATACCTCTGAAGCAACCTCTTCCTCAACGCCTGCAAGGACGCCGAGCTCAGCCTCTACGGTAACGTCATACTTGTGAGCGTAGTCAACGACCTTCTTTGTGAGGGCGATGTTGTCCTCGTAAGGAAGTGAAGAGGCGTCGATCATAACTGAAGAGAAACCAAAGTCAACGCAGCTCTTGCAAAGCTCGAAGCTGTCGCCGTGGTCAAGATGGAGAACGATCTGCGGGTTCTCCCAGCCAAGTTCCTTTGCATACTCTACGGCACCCTGGGCCATATACCTCAGGAGTGTCTGGTTGGCATAGTTGCGCGCACCCTTTGAAACCTGGAGGATTACAGGGGAGCGGAGCTCTGCAGCGGCCTGGATGATGGCCTGGAGCTGTTCCATGTTGTTGAAGTTGAATGCAGGAATGGCATATCCGCCTTTGACGGCCTTTGCAAACATTTCCCTGGTGTTTACAAGACCCAATTCTTTAAAAGAAACCATAATTTTATTTTATAAATATTTGATGCGGTTTAAGCAATCGCAAAAATAGTTATTTTTGTATAAATATAGAAATTGGATGGGGAATAAAGTAATGATATTTTCCGCACCTTCCGGAGCGGGCAAAAGCACGGTGGTAAACCACCTCCTTGAACTGTATCCGCAGTTTGAGTTTTCCGTGTCCGCAACCTCCCGCGCACCGCGCGGAGAAGAGAAGGACGGCGTGGAATACTATTTCATTGACGCTGACAAATTCCGCGAACTCATTGCGCAGGACGCCTTTGTGGAATATGAGGAGGTTTACGAGAACCGTTTCTACGGCACGCTCAAGTCAGAGGTGGAAAGGATATGGGCAAAGGGAAAGGTAATCCTCTTTGACGTGGATGTCAAGGGCGGTTACAACCTCAAGAAATATTTTGGGGACAAGGCCCTTTCAGTGCTCATTATACCGCCTTCGATGGAAGTGCTGGAGCAGCGCCTGCGCGGCCGCGGCACTGACAGCGAAGACGCAATAAAGGAGCGCCTTGCAAAGGCCGCGTCGGAACTTGACTTTGCCCTTGGGAAATTTGACATAGAGCTTGTCAACGACGTCCTGGCGGATACTTTCCGCAAGGCGGAGGAACTTACTGACAGATTCATCTCCTTATGAAGATAGCGGTTTACTCAGGCTCCTTCGACCCTCTCCATATAGGCCACCTGGCCATTATGGAGTATCTGACGCAGAAGGAGGACTTTGACTGGGTTTACCTTGTGGTCACCCCCCAGAACCCGCTCAAGGAAGCGGATAAGGCCCGGACGGGAATGAAGCGCTTCCGCGCCGCAAGGCGCGCTGTGCGCCGTCATCCCGGCCTCAGGGTAAAGGTTGACCGCATAGAACTGCGGATGGAACCTCCGCACTATACTATCAGGACGCTGGAAGCACTGCGCGAGCGTGAGCCCAAAAACGAATTCACGCTTGTGATAGGGGCCGACAACCTGGAGCGTATGCGCAAGTGGAAGGCCTATTCCCGCATCCTCAAGGAATTCGGGGTGCTGGTATACCCGCGGCAAGGCGTGGACGCCCAGGCTCTCCAGGAGAGCCTCCTGGCGGAAGACCCGGAGTACAAGATCCGCCTCATTGACGCCCCAATGGTGGACATCTCCTCCACCTTCATACGAGAGGGACTGCAGAGAGGGGAGAATATGGATAAATGGCTGATGTGACAATTCTAACGATATGAAACTTATAGTAGACAGCGGGGCCACCAAGACTGACTGGTGCGCCATCCGCCAGGACGGAACCATAGGACATCTGCGCACGGAAGGCGTAAACCTTACCACTATGCCTTCCCAGTCAATTGACAACTATACCCAAAGGGCGATAGCCGCGCTCAATACCAACTACGAGCTGGTAAGCGAGGTGCACATCTATGCGGCCGGCCTGCTTGAGCCGCGCACCAGCGGAAACGTAGAATACGCTTCCGACCTGCTTGCCGCGGCCCGCGCACTCTGCGGCCACCAGAGCGGCATAGTGGCCATTATGGGAACGGGCTCCAACAGCTGCCTCTATGACGGCCAGAACTTGGTCAAGAACGTCCGCTCCGGCGGCTTCATCCTTGGCGACGAGGGCAGCGCCGCCTGCCTTGGCAAGATGTTCATATCCGACTTCCTCAAGGGACTTGTCCCAAAGGAAGTTGCGGAAGAACTGGAAGCCTCCTTCAAGGTTGATTACAATACCGTTGTCCGGAATGTCTATAAGGGAGAAGCCCCGTCCCGCTACCTGGGCTCTTTTGCCCCGTGGCTCATAGAGAGGTATTCCTCCTCCGAATATATCCACGACCTCATCAAGCTCAATTTCAAGCTTTTCATTGACAGGGCCCTAAGCAGGTATGACTGCAAGGACTATCCCGTGGGCCTTGTAGGAGGGTTCGTGTACAGTCTCAAGGATGTCTTCAGTGAGGTGGCATCGTCCTGCGGAATCCGCATCTCCCGTATTGAGGAGTCCCCTATGAAGGGCCTTATCGAGTATCACAGCAATGATTGAGAAGTATCCTTCAAAGCTGCTTGAAGATGCAGTGGAAGCCATAGGCACCCTTCCCGGGGTGGGGCACAGGAGCGCCCTGCGCCTGGCCCTGCACCTGCTTGGCCAGCCTCAGGACAACGTGCACCATTTCACCGCCGCAATCAACAATCTGGTGGACGGCGTCCATTACTGCAAGGAGTGCAGGATGATATCTGACAGCGACACCTGCTCAATATGCTCCGATCCCACCAGGGACCATAAGACAATCTGCGTGGTGGAGAGCGTCAGGGACGTTATGAGCATTGAGAACACCGGCCAGTACAAGGGCGTATACCACGTCCTGGGCGGCATCATTTCCCCTATCAACGGGATAGGTCCTTCGGACCTCACTATAAAGGAACTGGTAGAAAGGCTCCGCGCCCTCCAGGGCCAGGGCGTGGAGGTGATCCTTGCCCTGAGCGGAGACGTTGAGGGCGAGACCACATCGTTCTATATCTACAGGCAGATAGAGCACCTGGGCGTGAAAGTGACTTCGCTTGCACGCGGCCTTGGCTTTGGGGATGACCTTGAATATGCTGATTCCCTGACACTTGGGCGCTCAATAGTTAACCGAATAGAATTCAAGCCATGACAGTCCTTTTCTCAGCCCTCCTCTTTGCGCTGTCCCTGTGTGCGGACTGCTTTGCAGTGAGCCTCTGCTCAGGCACTACGCTCGCTAAAGTCAACTGGAAGAATACAGTCATTGTGGCATCGGCATTTGCCGTAATACAGACTGCAATGCTGATGGCCGGGTGGGCCTTTGGCAGTGCAATAGCGCCATTCGTGGGCAAGGTGGCTCCCTGGATAGGATTCCTTCTGCTCCTCTACGTTGGAGGAAGTATGGTCCTGGAAGGCATAAAGGGTGAAGCGGAGGCGCTTAACCTGAACGGATTCCGCAATATTGTGCTGGGAGGCCTGGCAACCAGCATAGACGCCCTGGCTGCTGGAATGTCAATGTCCTTGAGCGGGGAGTCTTTCTCAGTTGCAGCCCCCAAGGCGGTGGCGGTCCTGATAGTCACATTCCTTAGCGTGGTACTGGGCATAGCAGGCGGCAAAGTACTGGCTGACAAGGTGGGCCGGATAGCCGAAATTATTGGCGGAATAGTGCTTATAGGGCTGGGTATAAGTATCCTACTTAAATAATTTTTTCTATATTTGCGCCGTCGGCTTCTCCGTGACGTCGGCTAACCCGTAAGTTTAACACCCTTCCGACTATTGCCGGGCTTAACACTGGAAGGATTATGATCAAGATTTTCTACAGGCTCGGGAATGAGATTATGCTCTCCCGGTCTCAAACGGAGTTTGCTACTATCAGCAAAGAAAATGTGCTCTGGATAGATATCCTGGAACCAACAGGAGAAGAAAAAAGGGCAACCGAAGCTTTCCTTGGAACGGAAGTACAGAGCCGTGACCAGACAGAGGAGATTGAAAGTTCCTCCCGCTTCTGGGAGGAGGATGAAGGGATATTTGCAAACACGTCCTTCCTGTCCCCCGCGGGAGACGAGATGACCACGGACCCTGTTTCCTTCATAATCACAGACTATACCCTGACAACGCTGCGTGACATTCCGCTGCGTTCCTTCGACCTGCTTCAGATGAAGTTGCAGGCCAGGCCGGAGTTGTTCCCCGACGCATTCACCCTTTTCCTTGAGATAATGGAGAAGAGGGTGGACCTTGACGCGGACATCGTGGAGCTGTTCGCAAAGGACACCTCCCAGTACAGCAAGCGAATCAACCAGCAGGAAGATATCAACGAGGCCTTCCTCCTGGACATAAACCAGTTGCAGGAGAACGCAATGCTCATCAGGGCCAACATAGTGGACAAGCAAAGGCTCCTTTCCAACCTTGTCAAGAGCCACCGCTGCCCAAAGGATCCTGAACTGCGTGAAGAACTCAACGTGCTCATTCAGGACATCGCCTCCCTTATCAACCATATCAATTTTACGTTCGAAAGGCTTGAGTATCTGCAGGATACGGTGCTGGGAATCATCAACCTGGACCAGAACAGGATAATGAAGATCTTCACCGTGATCACCTTGCTCATTATGCCTGCCACTTTCGTGGCCAGCTTCTACGGAATGAACGTGGCCCTGCCGTTTGACAAGTACCGCCTGGCGTGGCTTGGGATACTGGGCGTGATGGCCCTGTTCGCTTTTCTTTTATGGTATGTTTTCCGTAAAAAGAAAATGTTGTAAATCAATTATTTTTACTATATTTGCGCGCTCATTTTGGAGGGCGCTTTTTTTGACCCTTCCAAACGGCACAAAACATAATGTTAAACCCCTAGTTTGTTTTAATTTACAATTATGGAAGAAGAAGTAAAAGTTGTTGAAGCACAGGAAACTCCTGAAGTACAGGAAGCTCCCGTAGCACAAAAAGAAACCAAGAAGAGTTCTCTGAACGCTTCAGTCGCCCCTGAGGATTTCGACTGGGACGCTTTTGAGCAGGCCGACTATTATGGCGGCACCAGCAAGGAGGATGTAAAGGCCGCTTACGACCAGACCCTCTCAAAGGTTGTTGAAAATGAAGTTGTAGAAGGTGAGGTTACCGCTATCAACAAGCGTGAGGTAATCGTATCCATCGGCGGAAAGAGCGAGGGTGTAATCTCCGCTCCCGAGTTCCGTTACAACCCTGACCTCAAGGTCGGTGACAAAGTAGAAGTGTTCGTAGAGAGCGCTGAGGACAAGAAGGGCCAGCTTGTAATTTCTCACAAGAAGGCACGCGCCCTCAAGTCTTGGGATAGAGTTAACGAGGCCTATAACAGCGGCGAGATCGTAAAGGGCTTCGTAAAGACCCGCACAAAGGGTGGTATGATCGTGGACGTATTCGGAATCGAGGCATTCCTTCCGGGTTCACAGATCGACATCAAGCCTATCAGGGATTATGACGTTTACGTTAACCAGCCAATCGACCTCAAGATTGTCAAGATCAACCAGGAGTTCCGCAACGTGGTTGTATCCCACAAGGCTCTCCTCGAGGCAGAGCAGGAGCAGAAGCGTTCCGAGCTTATCGGCAAGCTGGAGAAGGGCCAGGTACTGGAGGGTGTTGTAAAGAACATCACCAACTACGGAGTATTCGTAGACCTTGGCGGAGTGGACGGTCTCATCCACATCACAGACCTCTCTTGGGGCAGGATCAACCATCCAGAAGAGGTTGTTACACTTGACGAGAAGATCAAGGTTGTTGTCCTTGATTTCAACGAGCAGCAGAAGAGGATCGCCCTTGGTCTCAAGCAGCTTACCGCTCATCCTTGGGACAACCTCGATCCTAACCTGGGCGTAGGCGACAAGGTTCGCGGAAAGGTAGTCCTCATTGCAGACTACGGCGCATTCGTAGAGATTGAGCCGGGCGTAGAGGGACTCATCCACGTATCTGAGATGTCCTGGAGCCCCAGGCTGCACTCAGCACAGGAATTCCTCAAGGTTGGCGACGAGGTTGAGGCCCAGATCCTTACCCTTGACCGCGAGAACCGCAAGATGTCCCTTGGTCTCAAGCAGCTTTCTGCAAATCCTTGGGAGAGCATCCGCGAGAAGTACCCTGTTGGCTCACAGCAGAAGGCAGTTGTACGCAACATCACCAACTTTGGCGTATTCGCAGAGCTGGAGGACGGCGTAGAGGGACTGGTTCACATCAGCGACCTTTCCTGGAACAAGATCAAGCATCCTTCAGAGGTTGTAGCCCCTGGTGACACAATCGACGTACAGATCCTTGACTTTGACGAGGCAAGCCACAAGCTCAGCCTTGGCCACAAGCAGGTTCTCCCCAACCCTTGGGACGAGATCGAGAAGAACTTCCCTGTAGGTTCTACAGTAGAGGGAACAATCGCTTCCGCTACCGATAAGGGAGCTACCGTTACCTTCGAGGGAACTGACGCAGAGGGATTCGTTTACAGCCGCGACCTTGTAAAGGAAGACGGCAAGCAGGCAGTTGTAGGAGAGAAGCTCCCGTTCAAGGTAGTTGAACTCCGCCGCAGCACCCGCAGGATCCTCCTCTCACACCTCAGGACTTACTCAGAGGCTAAGGAGAAAGCTGCAGCAGCCGAGCAGGACAACACCAAGAAGGCTGTAAAGAAGATCAACGCCAATGTCGAGAGGACAACCCTCGGTGACATCGACGCCCTTGCAGCACTCAAGGACAAACTCGAGAAAGGTGAGTAATTTCATACTAACTGTACTGGGTACGGCATCGGCCGTGCCCATTGCAGACAGAAATCCAAGCGCCCAAGTACTGAACGTGCACGGGCGCTTGTTCTTGATAGACTGCGGCGAGGGCACCCAGCAGCAGTTCAGACGCCTGCACCTGTCTTTCCTGAAGGTGGAGGCCATATTCCTGTCGCATATCCACGGGGACCACTGCCTGGGAATCTTCGGGCTGCTGTCCACTATGTCAATGTATGGACGCACGCAGCCCCTGCGCATTTTTGCGCCCCGCGCCTTCGGCCCAATACTCAAGTTCTACCAGAGCTACTTTGGCGCCGATGACACCTTCCAGGTGGAGCACGTGGTGCTGGACGCGAAGGAGCCGCAGGAAATCCTGAGCGTGGGAGAGCTCAGCGTGAGCGCGTTCCCGCTGAGGCACAAGATAGAGTGCTATGGCTTCGGCTTTACATACAGGGGGAACTACGCGTACGCGTACTGCAGCGACACGGCGCCGTTCCCGGAGCTTTCCACCTGGGTGAAGGGCGTAAAGTATCTGTACCACGAATGCACCTACACCAGGGAGCACGCGGAAAAGGCCGTGGCGCGCTTCCATTCCGTGACGGACGATGCGGCGCGATGCGCGCTCGAGGCCGGAGCGGAGAGGCTGGTGATAGGGCACTACTCCTCGCGCGTGAGAGACCTGTCTCAGTTCCAGAGGGAATGTCAGGAAACTTTCCCGGAGACTGTGGCGGCAAATGATGGAGATGTCTTTGAGATTTATTAACTTTGGGATATGAAGAAGTTAGTTACATTTTTCGCTTTTTGCGTGTGTGCATTTCTGGCAGCGGATGCCCAGACAAATACAAATCCGCAGCAGGCTTATATAGATACCTATAACAAGATTGCCATCAGCGAGATGCAGCGCAGCGGCATTCCGGCCAGTATCACCCTTGCACAGGGAATGCTGGAGAGCCGTTACGGCCTGTCAGACCTTGCAGTCAGGGGAAACAACCACTTTGGAATCAAGTGCCACGACTGGAAAGGCCGCAGTATGATAATGGATGATGAAAGGAAAGGGGAGTGCTTCCGCGCGTACGACACCCCTGAGGAGTCTTTTGCGGACCATTCTGATTTCCTGCGTTTCAGGGACCGTTACCGTTTCCTCTTCGATTACGATGTAACGGACTACCGCTCCTGGGCATACGGCCTCAGCAAGGCCGGCTATGCAACGGATCCGGAGTATCCCGCAAAGCTCATAAAACTCATTGAGGACTTCAAGCTTGACCAGTATGACAAGCTGAGTCGCAGGGACCAGCGCAACCTTCCTGAAACCCCAACCCGCCTGGAGGCGGTCTCAAGGCTTGAGGGAAAGGCCCTGGAAAAGTTCTCCTTCCCGCTGTCACGTGCCGTCTATTCCCAGAACGACGTTCCGTTCATCTATGTCCAGGAAGGGGAGACCTTCAAGAGCATAGCTGAGTCCAACAACCTGTTCTTCAAGGAGTTGCTCAAGTTCAACGACCTTTCCAAGGAGAAAGAGCTCAAGGCCGGTGACGTTGTCTACCTCAAGAAAAAGAAGAAAGAGTCCAAGAAGGGACTTGACAAATATGTGGTAGAGACTGACGGAGAGAATCTCTGGGATATCTGCCAGCGCTTTGCAGTGCAGCAGAAGGAGATAGAAAAACTCAACGGTTTTGACAAGAAACACGTCCTCAGGGAGGGCGATATGATCCTGCTCCGCAAGGTTAAGGATAAGAAATGACCTCAAAGAAGAAATCCGGAAAGAAAAAGCAGGCGCCAAAGAAGACCAGTGCATTGAAAATCCTGGTCTTCCTGGCGCTGTTTGTTTTTGCCGTCATCGTTGGCGGCTATTTCTGGAACTGGTACAGCGACAACCGCAGGCCAAACTTTATGCGGGAAGCTGTGATATATGTCCGCGAGGATTCTACCGTGGACGAGGTCTATGCCCAGTTGATAAACGAGGCCGGCGTAAAGCGCCCCTACAGTCTGGATCACGCATTCAGGGACAAGCAGGTGGCGGAATATATGCAGCCCGGCCGCTATGAGATAAAGCCGGAATACACCAGCGTGTACGTTGCGCGAATGCTCAACAACTGCTGGCAGACTCCGGCCAAGCTGGTGCTCTCAGGCACTATGCGCCTGAAAAGCCAGCTGGCCTCCAAGATCAGCAGCCAGTTGATGATTGACTCCCTTGACGTTATCAGCGCGCTGTCTGACAAGGACTTGCTTGCACAGTACGGGTTCACTCCGCAGGATGTGTTCTCATTGTTCATCCCGGACACCTATGAGATGTGGTGGACGGCGGATATGAAGGATGTGCTGGCAAGCCAGAAGAAGGCGTACGACGCCTTCTGGACGCCCGAGCGCCTTGCAAAGGCAAGGGCGCAGGGGCTCAACCAGAAGGAAGTCTCCATAATTGCATCCATTGTAAGCGGAGAGACCAATTACGAGCCTGAAATGCCAAAGATCGCGGGCGTTTACCTGAACAGGCTCAGGATTGGAATGAAGCTCCAGGCCGATCCTACAGTTGCCTACTGCCTCAATTATGAGGTGAACAGGATACTCAACAAGCACTTGCAGATAGATTCCAGGTACAACACCTATAAGTATGCGGGACTTCCTCCGGGACCCATAGCAGTTCCAAGCAAGGCCTGCCTTGACGCTGTCCTCAATCCGGAAGGGAACTATCTGTATTTCTGTGCCAATTCAAATTTCGACGGCTCCCACCTGTTCGCCACAAACTATACGCAGCACCTGCGCAACGCGCGGGCGTTCCAGCACGCGCTTGACGCGCGGGGCAGGTAGGGAATCCCTATTTCTTTTTCTTGATGGTGGCGGGAACGGACTTTTCCTGCCATACTACCTTTTGTATGCGGTAAGGATATAACTCCTTCATCCTTGGGGCGTTTGGGCAGTCGCTGCGGTGAATCTTGATGCCGGCGGTACGGGTTACAAAGCCAAAGACGTCGTCGCCGTACTGAGGGTTGCAGCAGGCGGCCATCTTGTACTCAAGGCCCTTTACGCCCTTGGCGTTGATCACCATTATCTCGTTACTGGGACTCCATTCCTCCTTGACGGCCTTCTTTTCCTCCTTCTCGTTTGTGCGGAGTACCAGCAGGTCTGGATTCTGGATGTAGGTCTTGATGTCGTTTACATCAATCTCTCCGCGCCCAATGGCGGCCATAAACGATATCACGGAGGAGAATTTGAGGTAGTGCATCATATCTGCCACCTGGTCGTCCCCGAGGGTAAGCTTCCAGTTCTTGAGCCTCCTTTGCAGCAGTTCGCGCCCCTGCGCGGCCTGGCTGCGCAGTTCTGCGTCAAGCTCAACCTTGATCTTGCTGCGCGCCTTGGCGGTGACAACGTAGCCCAGCCAGTCCGCGTTTGGCTTCTGGCTCTTGCTGCTCATTATCTCCACCACGTCTCCGGTATGGAGTTTTTCCTTTATGGAAACGGCCTTGCCGTTGATGAGGCCTCCTGTGCATTTGCAGCCCAGGCCGGTGTGTATGTTGAAGGCGAAATCAAGCACTGAGGCTCCCGCGGGAAGGATTCGGAGCTCCCCGGTAGGGGTGAATACGAATACTTCCGAACTGGGAGGCGAAGGCAGGTCTTCTGACTTTGTGTCAAATTTGTGCTCCAGGTTGTAGCGGACGCTCTTGAGCCAGGTATCCAATGCCTGCTCGTGCTTTATGCCTTTGTATGACCAGTGTGCGGCCTGGCCGTTCTCCGCTTCGGCATCCATTCGCTTGGTGCGGATCTGAACCTCCAGATAGGCTCCCTGGGCGTTCTTTACGGTAATGTGGAGGGATTCGTAGCCGTTGGGCTTGGGGTTGGTGATCCAGTCCCGCAGGCGGGAGGTATCGGCCTCGTATTCCTCGGTCACGTAAGAGTAGACGTTCCAGCAGAGCTCTTTTTCAAGGGCGTGGTCCTCGGGGTCGCAGTCAATGATGAAGCGGATTGCAAAGACGTCGTAAACGCCCTCGAACGGCACTTTTTGCACCTGCATCTTCTTATAGATGGAGTATGCGGCCTTGGTGCGCACCTTGAGTTTGTATTCTATGCCGGCCTTGCGCAGCTTGTCCTCCAGCGGGCGGATGAATTCCTCGGTAAGCCTTATGCGGTCCTTCTCCGTGGCCTTGAGCTTACGGCTGATCTCCTTGTATTGTTCGGGTTCAGCATAATTGAAGTAGATGTCCTCCATCTCGCGCTTGATGTTGTACAGGCCAAGCTGGTGGGCGAGGGGGATGTACAGCATAAGGGTTTCCAGGATTATCCTTTCCCTGGACTGCTTGGAGAAGATGCTCAGGGAACGCATTACCTCAAGGCGGTCCGCTATCTTGAGAACCGTCACGCGAGGGTCGCGGGAGTACTGGACTATGAGTTTCTTGTAGTTCTCTGCCTCGAGGCGCGTGTCCTTGGGCCTGATGCCGGCAATCTTGTTGAGGCCGTCCACAAGGATCTTTACATCCTCCGGGAATTCGCTTATGTCAACCTCAGGATGGAAGCGCGTGGCTTCGTGCAGGTATACAGCTGCAATGCAGGTTTCCGGAAGGCCTATCTCGTCCGCCACTATGCGCGCAACGGCGCTGGCGTGCTCATACATAGGCGCTCCGTTCCCCCTTACATCACCGGCAAGTGCCTTTGCGGCAACTTCCCTGGCTCTTTGAAGCAAGCGTTCCATAAGCGTTTAGAATCAAATGTAAATATATAATAAAAAATACAATGTTTTAACTTATAATTTATAACTAAAACGCTATTGAGATTTTAGTTTGGTCTCTTGAAGAGGCCCTCCAGAGGCTATATTTGAAGTAAAATCAGATAAATAGTTATAGACTGAAATAGTCTAAGATATTGATATATAGCAAATTAATAATATTTAATTTGGAATATTAAATAATTGCAACTATAATTGCATCAGAAAAGCAAAGTTAGTTAGCAGTTATCAAATAGTTGTATAGACAAAAAGTTAGTAGTGTATTTGCCTTGAGGGCAAAAAACAACAGGGACGGATCTCTCCGGCCCTGTTGCTTTTCCCTATTGGTTTATATATCTTTGTCTAGTTCCCAAATATGATCAATTTTAGGTCAAGGGGGCATAGTTGTGAATAGCTTTCGTTTTTGTATCTTTGAATTAGTCACAACAGTCTACATCTGCAATATGGACAACTGCGTGTGTTGTGAATAGCTTTCGTTTTTGTATCTTTGAATTAGTCACAACAGTTGAAAGAATGGATTGGCTTGAGAACAGACTCGTTGTGAATAGCTTTCGTTTTTGTATCTTTGAATTAGTCACAACAGTGGTAACCGTCCACTTCTCCGCATTGCCAATCCAATGACATAGCCGACATTTGCCTCAAACCAAGAACATGAGGCAAATGGAAACGACAACACCTACCCAAGCCACCACCCAGCAAGACCCGGTC